>Ga0137308_100825_pt1 | contig 41087 bp, 40 predicted proteins | sample Inofrocosms_June_FD_97181 | JGI IMG/M metagenome (GOLD analysis project Ga0137308, IMG submission 97181) | Mouse cecal microbial communities from Vienna, Austria - N-Acetylneuraminic and N-Acetylglucosamine D2O microcosms_June | ecosystem: Host-associated > Mammals > Digestive system > Large...
GAGCATCAGATTGTCTATGGGATAGCTTTTTATGGGAAGAAAGCTATGGTTAAGATTATGGAACTGTAGGAAAATAACTGACGCATCTTGACCCATATATGAAAAGCGGGACAGAGCAAAAAATACGCTCTATCCCGCAAAAAAGTGTAATAGTCTATCTTAGATTAGTTGATTCCCAGTCCACCACTTGCATATCCGGTTACAGTATTAATTAATGTCAATCCACTTGCTGATGCAGAGAGTACAAGCATCAGCCTGGTTTGAGCCGTTACAGGAATATTCAGTCCTGTGAGGGAACCGTTTAGCAGTGTCCCCACAGATATGGCTCCTGTGAGAGCAGGCGTTAGATTTATCAGTGTTCCGGCAATTGGCGAAAATACGTTATTTGGTGTTGCTGACTGATAGATCTGTGCCCGCACAGTAACGGTGGAACCAATCAAAGATAACGCAAGTGTCGTGCTGAAAAATGCACTAAATGATGTGATTGTTCCGGCACGGGGGACTTGAAATGCAAAGTTTGAAAGTGTGCCGCTTGCATTTGTGATATCAATTGATGCCCCTAATACGGTAAGTCCCTGCGCGCTGTTTCCAAAACCGACAAATGCAGGAAGTCCGGCAAGTCCGCCGGCTATTGTTGTCAGGGCAACCGGCAGTCCCGAAGCAAATGGTATGATGGCACCAGTACCATTGACTCCGGCCGTACCAGTGGGTCCAGTAGGCCCAGTGGGTCCGTCAGCGCCAGTAGGCCCGTCAGCACCAGTAGGCCCAGTAGGTCCATCAGCACCAGTGGGTCCGGTAGGTCCGGTGGGTCCGTCAGGTCCAGTAGGTCCGGTAGGCCCGTCGGCCCCAGTAGGCCCAGTAGGTCCGTCAGCACCAGTGGGTCCGGTAGGCCCATCAGCGCCAGTGGGTCCAGTAGGCCCGGTGGGTCCGTCAGGTCCAGTAGGCCCGGTAGGCCCATCAGCGCCAGTAGGCCCAGTAGGCCCGTCAGCACCAGTGGGTCCGGTAGGCCCATCAGCGCCAGTGGGTCCGGTAGGCCCATCAGCGCCAGTGGGTCCGGTAGGCCCGTCAGCGCCAGTAGGCCCAGTAGGTCCATCAGCGCCAGTGGGTCCGGTAGGCCCGGTAAGTCCGTCGGCGCCAGTAGGCCCAGTAGGTCCGTCAGCGCCAGTAGGCCCGGTGGGTCCGGTAGGTCCGTCAGCGCCGGTAGGTCCGGTAGGTCCGTCAGCGCCAGTAGGCCCAGTAGGTCCATCAGCCCCGGTGGGTCCGGTAGGCCCGTCAGCCCCGATAGGTCCATCAGCGCCAGTGGGTCCGGTAGGTCCAGTAGGTCCGTCAGCCCCGGTGTGTCCGGTAGGTCCATCAGCGCCAGTAGGCCCAGTAGGTCCGTCAGCCCCAGCAGGTCCTGTATCGCCCGGACAGCCTTTCGGCCCCTGTATTCCAATCGGTCCGGTAACGCCTTGTGTCCCCTGGGGTCCAGTAACGCCCTGAGGACCTGCAGGTCCAGTGGGTCCGGTGGGCCCGGGAACCCCGGGGATGCCTCTTGGCCCCTGGGGTCCAATATCGCCTTGCGGGCCCGCAGGGCCTGCAGGTCCGGTATTTCCCATTGGTCCCTGGGGTCCAATATCCCCTTTGGGTCCTTCACAGCCGGGATCACCTTTTGGCCCGATATCGCCTCTGACACCTTGAACACCTTGGATTCCCTGGGGTCCCGCATAGCCCCGCGGTCCCTGGATTCCCCGTGGCCCCGTGTTTCCAGTGGGTCCTACGGCGCCGGTATTTCCCCGTGGTCCTCTTGCTCCCGGTTCGCCAGGACAGCCCTGTGGCCCCTGAGGCCCGGGTTCTCCCCTGTCGCCTTTCGGGCCAGGACAGCCAGTGTCACCTTTCATACCCTGGGGTCCCTGAGGGCCCTGATCGCCTTTTGGCCCGGCGGGACCGCGCTCACAACAGGGGGGATCACATGGATTATTACAATAACCTGAATTACAATGACAATTATATTGACTCATATATAAAACATCCTTTATATTTATTGACAAAAGTCAATCAAATGCAAAAGAACAGCAATATTTCAGAGTCCAAAATTCTGAACTCTGAATTCTGAACTCTCACAAAGGATAACCTTTGTAATAAATAATGTATGAATATTTTATATATCTGCTACATATAGTGGTAAGTTTTTTACGGGAGGAAAAGATACCTGTCTAAAAAGTGTGTGTAAATCAAATATATTCTTAGGCTGTGGATAAAGAGGGCCGCTCAGAGCGGCGGCTGTTCTGCGTGTTCTGCGCGCAGGCGGGAATCAAAATATTGTCTATTGTAGAGATAAGCTTTGGAACAGGGTTTGCACAATCCGGCCTTTTCATTATATTCCTTTGCCTTTTCTAAGTCTCCTAATTTATCATAGCATACACATAGCTGCAACAGAGGAATATAATCATAGCAGTCCGGAAGAATAAATCCGCCGCTCTGGTCATTTCTCCTGGTATGCAGTGCAGTTTCATACCAGTAAATTGCGTTTTTATAATTTTCGTGCTGCAGGAAATGTCTTCCGATATCACAGCACAACTCAGCTCTGGGCATATCGAAACTTAGGCTGCGAAGAAGAGTCAGAAGTGCTGTATCCTCCCTTTCCAGTTTGTAATAGCAGTCTGCGCAGAGGGCACATGTTTCGATCTTGTTTTCTATCCAGCCGTTGGGCGAATCCAGGAATTGTTCAAAAACAGGGATGGCATCTTGGTAAAGTTTGTGATAATAGAGTTCACGCGCGTAATAGTAGCACTGGCGTGGTTCTAATTCTCTGCCTTCAGCAAGCATTTTTTGATATATTTTCAAATTCCTGTCGGGATCTCCGGGTCCTGTTTTTTTGTGGCATACGGCAATGTCAGAATATTTTATATTCCCTTCCGGCGGAATCACCTCATGTACTTCACCGACCCAGCAGTATTTTGAATCATTTCTGATCCAGCGTTCACGGTAATAGGAAAAAACAGGGTTTCCTGCCTCATCAAAAGAGGTATGGTATTTCATCATTACCATATCTGCGTCAGGAGAAAGCGACTCCTTTAATCGCAGAAATTTACCCCGGCTGCTCTCTTCCAGGACATCATCGGCGTCCATCCACATACAGTAATCCATGGAAGCTTTGGAGAAAGAATAGTTTCTGGCACTTGAGAAATCATCTGTCCATTTATATGAATATATTTTGTCAGTATATGGGGAGGCTGTTTCTAATGTGCGGTCTGTGGAACCGGTGTCCACAATGATGATTTCATCCACAAGATCCTTAATGCTGTCCAGACAGCGCGAAAGAACTTTTTCTTCATTCTTAACAATCATACAAAGACTAATGGTTATCATTTATTTTACTGCCTCCTTTCACTATCTACATAATTTCTGTATTGTTACATTCATGTTTACATGAGAAGCCGATTCCGAACAGTGCCATATAAAGAACAAAGGAGCAGAGTCGAATATTTCAACAATAAAATATCTTGACAGAACAATTTGTTCACGGCGTTTTTTTACCACAGAATATCCCATATAAGCCGGCTGTGTGCAGTTATTAAACACAGGGGTAAGCCTTATGAATCCAGGTGCCTTCATTTCGGTGGAAACATAATAATAGAAAGAATAGAACCCAGGATTCAGGGCTATAGAGCAGCTGCTGCAGGGAGTAATATTCCCGGTTATATCCGGAACGGTTACTTTGAGAGGCAGATTTGCGTTTTTGGGCAGTGCGGCTTTTGGCGCTGAGAAAGATGCAAAAATGTTGTTTTGCAGACAGCCTGCCGGCCCTGCCGGTCCCCGCGGCCCCTGTTCTCCTCTTGCCCCCTGAGGTCCTGTGGCTCCCTGAGGTCCCTGGGGGCCGGTAACTCCCTGGGGGCCCGGTTCACCCCGTTCTCCCGGACAGCCGGGCGGACCGGGTTCCCCCCGCGGTCCCATGGGTCCAGGTTCGCCCCGGGGCCCCATAGGTCCAGGGATGCATGGCGCGCATACGGGATTGGCGGATTCTGTCTGGCTGCAGATGTTTACACATTCCCGGGATTTGGATGAGTCCGGTTCCGGGATACAGACCTTTGGCGGGGCAGGCTCAGTGGGGCAGGCTTTGTCCAAAGAGCCGGGGCTTTGTCCTGATCCCGGACCCCCGCGCATCCCGGTTTGGGGAGGGGCGTTCCTATATGGGGTGGAAACAGGAGGTCTGACGGTTCTAAATGGATTTTGAAGATTGAACATATTATTATTCATCTGAATACACCTCGATATTGTTGAATTGAATCAATATTTTCATAAATCATACATTGCTCTGGAGCGTGTTTTAAAAATGCTTAATACCAACGATTTTTAAGACACTCTCTATGGTAGATTATATGCGGAAATTACAAAAAGGCTGTATTTTCACAGTATTCTTTCGGCAGACATTCAAATGGTTACGCCAGTACAATGCAGGAAAGCCCTCCCATCCCGCTGCCATGAATGACAGCGAGGCTGGGAGGGCTTTCTATTTTGCGTATTGGCAGAAATCATGTCATTAGAAGCATTCGGTCATTGGCAAATTCACTGCCACTGGCTTCCTCAAATTTTGCCAGCAGATCCGATACGCTGAGCTTCTTTTTTTCTTCGCCGGATACATCGTAGATGATCCGCCCCTCATGCATCATAATCAGACGGTTTCCGTGGGCAATGGCGTCTTTCATGTTATGAGTGACCATCATTGCGGTGAGCCCGTTTTCTTCTATGATTCTATCGGAAATATCCAGCACCTTGACGGCTGTTTTCGGGTCCAGGGCAGCAGTATGTTCATCCAGGAGCAGAAGTTTTGGCTTTTTCAGGGCTGCCATAAGGAGGGTGATCGCCTGTCGCTGTCCGCCGGACAACAGACCCACTTTGCTGCTCAGGCGTTCTTCCAGTCCCAGATCCAGTGCCTGTAATTTCTTTCGGTATTCTTCCCGCTCCCGGCTGGAAACGCCCCATCGAAAGCCTCTGCGTTCCCCGCGTCTTGCGGCGATTGCCATATTTTCCTCAATGGACATGGTGGCGGCAGTTCCGATCATGGGGTCCTGAAAAACCCTTCCCAGATATACGGCCCGTTTGTGCTCGGGAAGCCTTGTAATATCCGTGCCGTTTACAGAAATCTTTCCCCCGTCCACAGGCCAGACTCCGGCGATGGCATTTAATGTCGTGGATTTTCCGGCTCCGTTTCCGCCTATGACAGTCACGAAGTCGCCCTCGTTCAGTTTCAGGTTCACACCGCTTAATGCCGTTTTCTCATTGATTGTACCGATGTTGAAAGTCTTACGCACATTTTCTATCTCAAGCATGTATCCCATTATCTCGCCATCCTTCGTTTTACCGCATATTTTTCTCTTAAATAAGGTACCGCCAGGAAACAGGTCACAACTACCGCGGAAAATAACTTCATATAATCAGAAGGCATTTGAAGCCACAGTACAAGGGTGTAGGCCACATAATATAAAATTGCTCCCACGAAAACTGCGGCCAGTGTATAGGCAAATGTAAACCTTCTGCCAGAGCAGAGCTTTCCAAAAATTACTTCGCTGATAATCACTGCCGCCAGTCCGATGACGATGGCCCCCCGTCCGGCGTTTACATCTGCAGAACCCTGATATTGTGCGTAAATGCCGCCGCAAAGCCCGACCAGTCCGTTGGAGAGCATCAGCGCGGCAACAGTTGTAAAATTCGTGTTGATTCCCTGCGCCCGCGCCATCTGGGGGTTGCACCCTGTGGCCCGTATGGCGGAGCCGATTTCTGTCCCGAACGTCCAGTAGACAGCCGCAATGAGAAGCAGGCATCCCAGAATCAGTTTCAGAAAAAAGAATGCTCTGCCATCATCGGTCACGTATCTTAAGGATGCTACAAGGCCTGTCTGGGTAATACCAATGCTCTGATTGGATTTTCCCATGATTCTCAGATTCACAGAATACAGGGATATCTGTGTCAGAATACTGGCCAGAATACCTGGAATGCCAAGTCCAGTATGTAAAATTCCGGTTACAAATCCGGCCGCCATGCCCGCCAGAAAGGCAAATACCAGAGAGAGAGCCGGGTCCATTCCCCCCTGGATCAGCATGACGGCTGCCGCGCCTCCTGTAGCCAGGGAGCCGTCTACTGTCAGGTCTGGAAAATCCAGGATACGGAAAGTAATGTATACGCCTACCGCCATGATCCCCCATATCAATCCCTGCGCTGCATTACCTGGAAGGGCGCGGAGCAGTGCCGTTGGGTCCAGAGAACTCAAATAATTTATGATCATGTTCTTTCAATCCTTTATTCTTCGCTGGTTTCCACCATTTCGTAATCGTCTGGGACCGTGATTCCTAATTCTTTGCAGATTTCATCATTATATTTCTTTGTCACGTTTGGCGCGGATTCAATTTCCATTGTTGAGATATCGGCGCCGTCTGCCAGTACATTATAGGCCATCTCGCCTGCTTTGTATCCGATATCGTAATAGCTGATGGAAAGGGTTGCGATGCCACATCCTGCGCAGAGGCCTTCTTCGCCTGCGATTACAGGGATTTTTGCCGGAACGCATATGTTTTTCACGATATCCGTGTTTGACGCCATGGTATTGTCTGTGGGAATATAAAGGGCGTCACACTGTTCGATGGCGCTTGTGACTACTGACTGGATCTCGTTGGAGTCTGCCGCTGTGAATTCTTTGCATTCTACATTTTCTTCTTTCATGGCTTCTGCATATAATTCAGCCTGATATTTGGAATTGGGCTCTGCAGAACAGTAGAGGATACCCACAGTCTTTACATCCGGGAGGAGTTCTATAGTCATGGCCGCCTGCTCTTCGATGGGGGCCAGGTCGCTGGTTCCGGAAATATTCACACCGGTAGCTCCTGTCCAGTCACTGATTTCCAGGGCAGTGGCGTAATCAGTAATAGAGGTTCCGATAATGGGGATATCGGATGTTGCCTGTGCAGCTGTCTGCAGGGGCAGAGTTGCATTTGCAAGGATTAGATCTACGTCGGCAGATACAAAATTATTGGCGATGGTGCTGCACATAGCCTGTTCGCCCTGTGCGTTCTGCAGGTCAAATTCCACCTTATCTTCGCCGAATTTTTCCTTGCAGGCGTCCTGAAACCCTTCCGTTGCCGCATCCAGAGCAGGGTGCTCCAGCATCTGACAGATACCGATGGTATAGGAATCTCCATCGGAGGCAGCGGGTTCTTCTGTGGCGGCAGCAGTCTCCTGTTCTGCCGATGCGGCTCCGGAATCAGAACCGGATTCCGAAGAGGAGCCGGAGCCTCCATTGCAGGCGGTCATAGACAGCATCAATGCAGCGGTCATCAGAAAAGCTGTTATTCTTTTTGATTTCATTTTCATCTCTCCTTGTAATTTTTTTAAATGTTCCCAGAAAGCCCTTTACATCTATCTTTTTGTTGGATTTCCCGGGAATATTCTGAATTATTTTGAAGGACTTTTAAAAGAATTTTACACTTCAACGTGTAAAAGCCCCGCTTTAGAATTATACACTTGCAAGGGGGAAGCGTCAAGTGGTATTATTTCATAAATCCATTGTCTTTTCCTATAGAAAGTGTTAGAATATAGTGAAATTTCCAAAATGGAGAACAGGAGTAGAATAAATGAGCATTCTGACGAAAATCTTTGGCACGCACAGCGAGCACGAAGTGAAGCGTATCCGTGGCATTGTTGATAAAATAGAAGCTTTGCGGCCGTCTATGCAGGAGCTGGATGATGCCGCCCTGCGGGACAAGACCCGTGAATTTAAGAACAGGCTTTCCCAGGGGGAGACGCTGGACGATATTCTGCCGGAGGCGTACGCTGTAGTGCGGGAGGCAGCCAGGAGAACTTTAAATATGGAGCATTACCGTGTACAGTTAATCGGAGGCGTGATCCTGCACCAGGGCCGTATTGCCGAGATGAAAACCGGTGAGGGAAAGACCCTGGTGTCCACTCTGCCGGCCTATCTGAACGCGCTGGAGGGAAAGGGCGTCCATATCGTGACGGTAAACGATTATCTGGCCGCCCGTGATGCTGAGTGGATGGGAGAAATCCACAAGTTCCTGGGACTGACCGTGGGGGTTGTGTTAAATTCCATGGACAACGACGAGCGGCGGGAGCAGTACGCCTGCGACATCACCTATATCACCAACAACGAGCTGGGATTTGATTATCTGCGGGATAACATGGTGATCTATAAAGAACAGCTGGTACAGCGGGAGCTGTATTATGCTATCATCGACGAGGTGGACTCTGTACTCATCGACGAGGCCCGTACTCCGCTGATTATTTCCGGACAGAGCGGCAAGTCCACAAAGCTATATGAATTTTGCGATACTCTGGCCCGGCAGCTGCAGCGGGGGGAAGCCAGCGGCGAGATGACTAAGATGACGGCTATCATGGGCGAAGAAATCATAGAGACCGGGGACTTCATTGTCAATGAGAAGGATAAGATTGTTACTCTGACAGAGGACGGTGTGAAAAAAGTGGAGAAATTTTTCTCCATTGAAAATCTCTCTGACCCGGAAAATCTGGAGATCCAGCACAATATTATTCTGGCGCTGCGGGCCCACAATCTGATGCACAGAGATCAGGATTATGTGGTAAAAGACGACGAAGTGCTGATTGTGGACGAATTTACGGGGCGTATCATGCCCGGCAGGCGGTATTCTGACGGTCTGCACCAGGCCATTGAAGCCAAGGAAAAGGTAAAGGTAAAACGGGAGAGCAAGACCCTGGCCACCATCACATTCCAGAACTTCTTTAACAAGTATGAAAAGAAAGCGGGCATGACCGGTACTGCGCTGACAGAGGAAAAGGAATTCCGTGATATCTACGGCATGGACGTGGTGGAAATCCCCACCAATGAGCCGGTGCGCAGGGTGGACCAGGACGATGCCGTTTATATGACCAAGAAAGAGAAGTTCAACGCGGTGGTGGAATCCATCAAAGAGGCACACTCCAGACAGCAGCCGGTGCTGGTGGGCACCATTACCATTGAGACATCGGAGCTTCTCAGCAATATGCTGCGCAGAGAGGGAATCCCCCATAATGTGCTCAATGCCAAGTTCCACGAGCAGGAGGCTGAGATTGTGGCACAGGCAGGCGCGGCAGGGGCGGTGACCATTGCCACCAACATGGCCGGCCGTGGTACGGATATTAAGCTGGACGATGTGGCGAGGGAAGCCGGAGGGCTCCGCATTGTGGGTACAGAGAGGCATGAATCCAGGCGGATTGACAACCAGCTGCGGGGGCGTTCCGGCCGTCAGGGGGATGTGGGTGAATCCAGATTCTATATTTCCCTGGAAGACGACCTGATGCGTCTGTTCGGTTCCGAACGGCTGATGAACATTTTCAAGTCACTGGGTGTGCCGGAAAATGAGCAGATTGAGCATAAGATGCTTTCCAGTGCCATAGAGAAGGCACAGATGAAGATAGAGAGCAACAATTTCGGTATTCGTAAGAATCTGCTGGATTATGACCAGGTTAATAACGAGCAGAGGGAAATTATCTACAAAGAGCGCCGGAAAGTACTGGATGGAGACAGTATGAGAGATTCCATCTGCAGGATGATTACTGATGTGGTGGACAGTACTGTGGATATGTGTTTTTCCGACGATGTGGATTCGGAAGAATGGGATATCCAGCAGTTTAATCAGGTTCTGCGCCCCATTATCCCGGTGAAGCCCCTGGAACAGGCAGGAGTCAAAGGGAAGAAAAAGAATCAGATTAAGCATGAACTGAAAGAGGAAGCCATCAAGCGTTATGAACTGAAAGAGACAGAGTTCCCGGAACCGGAACAGATCCGTGAACTGGAGCGTGTGGTTCTGCTGAAGGTGATTGACAACAAGTGGATGGACCACATTGACGATATGGAACAGCTGCGCCAGGGAATCGGCCTGCAGGCATACGGACAGAGAGACCCCGTTATTGAATATAAGATGAGCGCCTACGATATGTTCAATGCCATGACTTCCAATATTCAGGAAGAAACGGTCCGCCTTCTGTACCATGTACGTGTAGAGCAGAAAGTGGAGAGAGAACAGGTAGCCCAGGCCACCGCTACCAACAAGGAGGAGGACGGGCCCAGGAAACCCAAGCAGAGGGCAAAGGCAAAGGTTTATCCCAACGATCCCTGTCCCTGCGGAAGCGGCAAGAAGTATAAACAGTGCTGCGGGAGAAAAGCATAGTTGCGTTTGGCAGTAAAATATGATATGGTTAGAGCCATTAAAATAGGAAAGAAGGTGAAGCTGTGGTTGAATTAGATCAATTAAAAACAATATTGAATTCTTATGCGGAGCCATTAGTGGAAGTGAGGGATTCACTTTGACCTGGCTGGCAAAGAAAAGAGGATAGAAGAACTGGAACGGGAGATGGAATCGCCTAATCTGTGGGAGAATCCGGTGCGCTCCCAGGAAATGGCCCGGGAACTGAAATATCTGCGGGATGACATGGAGACGTATAAAAAACTTCAGGGGCTGATGGATGACATGGAGACGCTGCTGGAGATGGGATATGAGGAACAGGATCCGGACCTGATTCCGGAGATCCGGGAAATGCTCAAAGAATTCGAGACGTCTCTGGAAGCCATCCGCATGAAAACCCTGCTGTCAGGGGAGTACGACAAGAGCAATGCCATTGTCACCCTCCATGCGGGAGCTGGAGGGACGGAATCCTGTGACTGGGCCAGCATTCTCTACCGGATGTACACCCGGTGGGGAGAACGCAAAGGCTTTGGGCTGGAAGTGCTGGATTATCTGGACGGGGATGAAGCAGGCATAAAGTCTGTGACCTTTGAGGTGAAAGGGGAAAATGCTTTCGGTTATCTGAAATCAGAAAGGGGCGTCCACCGCCTGGTGCGGATTTCTCCTTTTAACGCTGCGGGAAAACGCCAGACTTCCTTTGTATCCTGCGATGTAATGCCGGACATTGAAGAAGATCTGGACGTGGAGGTAAGCGACGATGATATCCGGGTGGACACGTATCGTTCCAGCGGCGCTGGCGGCCAGCATATCAATAAGACGTCATCGGCGATCCGCATCACCCATTTTCCCACGGGAATTGTGGTGCAGTGCCAAAATGAGCGTTCCCAGCATATGAATAAGGATAAAGCCATGCAGATGCTGAAGGCGAAGCTGTATCTCTTAAAGCAACAGGAAAATGAGGCGAAATTATCCGGCATCCGTGGAGAAGTAACGGAAATCGGCTGGGGAAACCAGATCCGTTCTTACGTGATGCAGCCATATACCATGGTGAAAGACCACAGAACCAATTACGAGTCCGGTAATGTGGAAGGGGTGCTGGACGGGGATCTGGACCCGTTTATCAATGCGTACCTGAAAGCGGGCGCTTTGACGAAGGCTTAAACTTGTTTGAGAGACAGCAGAAAGGGGATAACGGATGAAATACGTAGTGATTTTAGGGGATGGGATGGCAGATGAGCCCATTGAATCCCTGGGAGGCCAGACTCCGCTGGCTTATGCAAAGACCCCGGTTATGGATGAACTGGCCAGGAAAGGTGAAATCGGTCTGGCCCATACCATACCAAAAGGAATGAGTCCCGGAAGCGATACGGCAAATCTGTCTGTTCTGGGTTATAATCCCAGGCAGTATTATACAGGGCGTTCCCCCCTGGAGGCTCTGAGCATCGGGGTGGATATGGAAGACAGCGATGTGGCTCTCAGGTGTAATCTGGTGACTTTGACAGAAGAAGACGCTCCGTACAGCCAGCAGAAGATTCTGGACCACAGTTCCGGGGAAATCAGCACAGAGGATGCAAAAATCCTGCTGAAAGCTGTGGCTGATGAGCTGGCGGACGAAACCTATCAATTCTATGTGGGAACCAGCTACCGCCACTGCCTCATCTGGAAAAAGGGAAAGGTGGAGGAGCTGACGCCCCCTCACGACGTTCTGACCCGGTGCATTCAGGAGTATCTTCCCGGGGACAGCCATCTGCGCCACATGCAGGAGCGCAGTTATGAAATATTGAAAAATCATCCTCTGAATCAGGAGAGAAAGGCAAAAGGCCTCAATCCGGCCAACAGTCTGTGGTTCTGGGGCGCCGGAACCCGGCCTGCCCTGTCGTCTTTTGAAGAAGCCCATCAGAAGAAAGGTGCCATGATATCAGCAGTGGACCTGCTGAAAGGAATCGCCGTGGGCGCCGGGATGGATAACATATTGGTGGAAGGAGCCAACGGGGGGCTTCATACAAATTATGAGGGAAAAGCCCAGGCAGCAGTGAAAGCTCTCACCAAAGACGGCTACGACTTTGTGTACATCCATGTGGAGGCCCCCGATGAGATGGGGCATCAGGGCAGTGTGGAAAGAAAAGTACAATCCATCGAATATCTGGATGAGCGGGTGATACGTCTGGTAAAAGAGGGCCTGGACAAAGCCGGCGCTGATTACCGGATGCTGATCATGCCGGACCATCCCACCCCCATCCGGCTGCGCACCCACACTACTTCTCCGGTGCCGTATCTGATTTACGACAGTACGGATAAAAAAGAGCGGACATGGCGGTATCAGGAGGATCAGGCTGCTGAGAGCGGGAATGAATTTGCACACGGATGGGATGTGATGAAACATCTGTTTCAGGAAATTTGAAGCTAAAGGAGAGAGGCATGTTAGTTGTAAAGAAGTTTGGCGGCACATCCGTTGCAGACAAAGAGCGGATTTTTAATGTGGCAAACCGCTGTATTGAGGATTATAAAAAAGGACACGATGTGGTAGTTGTTTTATCTGCAATGGGCAAATATACCGATGAACTCATCAGTATGGCGCAGGATATCAATCCCAGGCCGCCTAAGCGTGAGATGGATATGCTCTTTACCATCGGCGAGCAGATGTCAGTGGCTTTGATGGCTATGGCAATGAACCAGCTGGGGGTATCGGCGGTATCCCTGAATGCTTTTCAGGTGACCATGAGGACCACCAGCGCCTATGGAAATGCCCGGTTAAAGAGAATTGATACAGAACGCATCCGCACAGAGCTGGAATGCAGAAAAATCGTAATCGTCACCGGCTTCCAGGGAATCAACAAATACGACGATTACACCACCCTGGGGCGGGGCGGGTCAGATACCACAGCAGTGGCTCTGGCGGCGGCCCTGAGGGCAGATTCCTGTGAGATTTACACAGATGTGGACGGCGTTTATACGGCAGATCCCCGTCTGGTGCCTTCAGCCAGGAAACTAAAAGAGATTACTTACGATGAAATGCTGGATTTGTCCACGCTGGGGGCCGGTGTACTGCACAACCGGTCTGTGGAAATGGCAAAAAAATATGGTGTGCCGCTGGTGGTGCGTTCCAGTCTGAACAACAGGCCGGGAACCTTGGTAAAGGAGGATGCGAAAGTGGAAAGAATGCTGGTAAGTGGAGTTGCGCTGGATAGAAACGCTGACAGGGTTGCAATCATTGGTCTGAAAGATGAACCGGGAATTGCGTTTAAAGTTTTCGACTGTCTGGCAAAGAAAAATATCAATGTGGATGTGATTCTGCAGTCCATTGGAAGGGACGGCACGAAGGATATATCCTTTACCGTGGATGACGGGAACATTGAGGAGACAGTGGAAACCCTGGAGGAAAACAGGGGACGTTTAAGCTTTGACCGGATAGAGAGCGAGACAAAAATTGCCAAACTTTCCATTGTGGGAGCAGGCATGATCAGCCATCCGGGCGTGGCGGCAAAAATGTTTGAGACACTGTACAATGAAAACATCAATATCAATATGATTTCAACTTCAGAAATCCGGGTAACCGTTCTCATCAAAGATTCCGATGCGGACCGGGCCATTAATGCTGTGCATGACGCTTTTGGGCTGGCGGAGTAAAGAAAATGGTTTTACATGGCAATGTGAAACACACAGAGCAGGATATTTTTTAATATCCAGTTTCCTAAAATCAAAATCACGGCTGCATAGAGATAGATATTTCGAAATGCCATACCGGATGGCGTATGGCGCATATGGGGCAGCAGTGCCCGCAGGTTGCTGAGAACGTAGACCAGATATACGGATGTACCGTACAGGACTACAGGGTGGTAAACCAGGGAGTGGAGAAGATGCCCATGCAGCAGGGCAATCCATGCCCGGGTGCCGCCGCAGCCCGGGCAGTATAATCCTGTGAGCTGGTGAAAATAGCAGGGCGGAACAGGAATGTGCGCCAGTTTTATAAGGGAAAGCAGTCCTATGAGCACTGCGGATAAAACGAGACTGATCAAAAAGGTATGTTTCTGTTCTGGTATTTCCATGACATTCATGGGGGAATCTCCTTCTATTTTCCTACAGAATCCTAAAGCGTGTTGAATCTCCATTTTTCTGTGATATAATAAATATGAATTTTATAATTATAAGATAACCCGGCTGTTCCGTCAAGTTCTAGTGGTATGCTGGACGGCGGGCATTAAAATGCCGATAAAGTGGATGAAGGAGGCTTATCTTACATGAGATACACAGGAAAAGAACTGAAATGCAGAGCCAGGGAGTCACTGATGGGAAATTACACGGTGCCGGTTCTGTCGTCCATCGGTGTGTCAGTAACTACCAGTATTTTTGTCTGTATTGTGTCAATGATGTTCAGGGGAAGCACAACACTGGCCACGGTGCTGAGCCAGCTGACCACACTGATTTTTTCCCTGATTCTGTCTGTTTTTACCGCAGGTATTTCTCATATGTACTTGAACATTGGAAGGAAAAATTCCTGCAGCATCAACGATATTTTTTATATGTTTCACCGGAATCCTGACCGGGTGATTGTGGTGTGCTTTGTGCTCACTCTGATCAATATGATTTGTTCTGTTCCTGTCTATATGGTGCAGGGATTAGTGGAGAGAATCAGCACAACGGAGGAAATTCTGAGGGTATTTCCGGTTCTGATGGGAGCCATATGTCTGAGCATGGTTTTGTCCCTGTTTGTGACACTCCCTTTTGCGTTTTCTTATATGCTTTTGATCGACCATCCTCAAATGAGTGCGTCAGAGGCGTTGAAGGGCAGTGCCTCCCTGCTGAAAGGGAGTAAGCGGAGGCTGTGCAGATTCTATCTCAGTTTCACAGGCATGGGAATGCTGGTGGTACTGTCCGGGTTTGCGGCTTTTATATGGGTGGAAGCCTATATGCAGGCATCCATGGTCCAGTTTTATATGGAATTAAACGGGGAATTGGAGCAGAGGGAAAACACCCAGGAGCAGAAGGAAACGCCGGCGCTGCCGGCACGGCTGGATGATTGTGATAATTATAATGCGGAAGCATAGAAATTAGGAGGGCATGGAATGAGCGATCAAGATACGCTGAATACACTATCTTTAGTAGACGACCAGGTTTCCGATACGCCTCCGGAACCAGAAACAGAAAACAGCGGTGCTGCTGTTGAGGCGGGACAAACAGATGCCGCCTCTTTACAGGAACAGCCGGAGCAGGAGCAGGGCACGGCAGAAACATTCCGAGAGACCATTGCGGCACAGGCTGGTGATGGGCAGACGCGGCAGGAGGAACATGCCCAAGGTTACAGCTATGGCCAGCCTGGATACGGACAGAATCAGACTCAGGGAAATCCTAATCCATGGGGTCCCAATGGATTCAACGGTTCCGGAGGGCAGGGGACGCCGCCGGGCTGGCAGTATAACAATGGAATGGGTCAGCAGAGAAAGAAAAACAATAACACTATGGCAATGGCTTCCCTGGTTCTTGGGATTGTGTCCGTTCTTCTGTGCTGCTGCGGCGGTTTCGGGATTATCCTGGGGGCAATCGGGATTGTGCTGGCGATCTTATCCCGTGGCAGAGAGCCCATGGAGACCAGCGCTAAAGTGGGAATCGGATTATCCATTGGAGGAATTGTACTGAGTATTATTGTTCTGGTTATGGCTTTTGCGGCGATTGGAAACAATGAACTCTATGATTTTTATCAGAGAGGCTATGGGAATTACGAGGACTACGAAGATTTCAGCCACTATTTTGACCATAACGGCATGTAATTGGGTATCATTTTTGGAAGGAAAAATCACATGGATCTGATACAGATAATTGCCCGGGAGCTGCAGGTGAAACAGCATCAGGTTGAGGCGGCGGTTACACTGATTGACCAGGGAAATACCATACCGTTTATAGCCAGATACCGGAAAGAGGCCACAGGTTCGTTAAATGACGAGCAGCTGCGTCTTCTCCATGAGCGCCTTGTCTATCTGCGCAATCTGGAGGAAAAGAAACAGCAGGTTCTGGGCAGTATAGAAGAACAGGGAAAACTCACACCTGAATTGAAAGAGCAGATAATGGCGGCGCAGACTCTGGTGGTGGTGGAGGATTTGTACCGCCCTTACCGGCCAAAGAGAAGGACAAGGGCAACCATTGCCAAGGAAAAGGGCCTGGAGCCGCTGGCGGCTTTAATTGCCGGGCAGATGTTAAAGCGTCCGGTGGAAGAAGAAGCACAGGCATTTTTATCAGAAGACAAAGAAGTACATACGGTGGAGGAAGCGGTCACCGGTGCACGGGATATTATAGCAGAACAGATTTCAGAAGAGGCAGATTACCGGATTTACATCCGCAATCTTACGAAAAAGAAAGGGGTTCTTCAGTCTTCTGCCAAAGATAAAGAAGCTCAGAGCGTCTATGAAATGTATTACGATTTTCAGGAACCTGTGGAGAAAATGGCAGGTCATCGGATTATGGCCTTAAACCGCGGCGAGAAAGAGAAAATCCTGAGTGTAAAATTGGCGGCGCCGGAGGAAGACCTGATCCGCTATCTGGAAAAACAGGTGATTACCAAAAACAATTCCTATACAGCTCCTATCTTAAAAGAGGTGGCTGCAGACAGTTACAAGCGTCTGACAGCTCCTGCAGTGGAGCGGGAAATACGCAGTGAACTGACAGAGAGAGCCGAGGACGGGGCCATTCAGGTATTCGGCAAAAACTTGACTCAGCTGCTCATGCAGCCCCCTATCCCAGGACAGGTAGTACTTGGATGGGACCCGGCGTTCCGCACTGGGTGTAAGCTGGCAGTTGTGGACGCCACCGGGAAGGTGCTGGACACGGCGGTGATTTATCCCACAGCTCCCACCACAGAGGCGAAGATACGAAGTGCAAAGGATACGCTGAAAAAGCTGATTGAAAAGTATGGTGTGACACTGATTTCCCTGGGAAACGGCACAGCCTCCCGGGAGTCGGAGCTGATTATCGTGGAACTTCTCAAGGAGATTCCCCAGAAAGTCCAGTATATCATCACCAACGAGGCAGGGGCTTCTGTGTATTCAGCCAGTAAGCTGGCCACAGAAGAATTTCCCGATTACGATGTGGGCCAGCGCAGCGCAGCTTCTATAGCCAGGAGACTTCAAGACCCTTTAGCAGAGCTGGTGAAAATAGACCCTCAGTCCATTGGTGTGGGACAGTACCAGCACGACGTGAATCAGAAGAAGCTGGGAGCGGCTCTTTCCGCTGTGGTGGAAGACTGTGTGAATAAAGTGGGTGTGGACTTAAATACAGCTTCCGCATCTTTGTTGGAATATATTTCGGGCATTACCAAAACCACGGCAAAGAATATCGTGGCGTATCGGGAGGCCAACGGCAGCTTTACCAATCGGAAACAGCTTTTGAAAGTGCCCAAACTGGGGCCGAAAGCCTATGAGCAGTGTGCTGGGTTTGCACGGATCATGGACGGGGAAGACCCGCTGGACGCTACCAGTGTCCATCCGGAGAGTTATCCGGCAGCGTCTCTGCTGTTGGAAAAGCTGGGATATACAACGGAGGATGTGAAAGAACAAAAATTATCCGGCATTTCCAAAGAAATAAAACATCCGGCGGCCCTGGCAGAAGAACTTGGCATTGGCGAAATTACCCTCTGGGACATTGTGAAAGAGCTGGAAAAACCGGCCCGGGACCCCCGCGCTGAGATGCCGGCCCCCATTCTTAGAAGCGATGTACTGGAGATGAAAGACTTAAAAGAGGGTATGGTGCTCAGGGGTACGGTGCGTAATGTAATAGACTTTGGAGCATTTGTGGATATTGGAGTACACCAGGACGGCCTTGTCCACATCTCCCAGCTGACCAATAAAAAATTTGTGAAACATCCGCTGGATGTGGTCAGTGTGGGTGATGTGGTGGAAGTAAAAGTGATTAATCTGGATATAGAGAAAAAGAGAATCGGTCTGAGTATGATTCTCTGAAAAGGGGAGGGCTGTCTGTAAAAAACCAGATAGCCTTTCTGCGCTTTCTAAAGATGATTTTGCGCAGAACTTCTGAAAAATTTTCGAATAGGTAACCGCAGACCAGCAAATCAAAAAAGAAGATATAAAAATGGGAAAAATCAATCAGGTAAAACAAATTACACACGTACCCTATGTAAATCTATACGAATTAGATGTCACAAATAAAACAGGCGCAGACGGCAAATATTATGTGGCATCCAGGGCAAAAGACCCTGAGGCCATGAAGCTGGCCACAGGAAATAATACGCCCGATGGAGTGATTATCTACAGCGTTTACGGAGAACAAAGAGACCGGGTGGTTTTAGTCCGTCAATACCGTTACTCCATCGGAGGGTTTATCTATGAGTTTCCTGCCGGACTGGTGGAACCAGGGGAAGATTACCATGAGGCGGGTATCCGGGAATTGAAGGAGGAGACAGGGCTTACACTGGAACTTCTCCCAGCAGATCCCATGTACGAAAATCCGGGATTTACCACGGTTGGCATGACAGATGAGTCCTGTGCAACAATCTATGGATATGCGTCTGGAGAAATTTCAGACCGGGGCCAGGAGGATGCAGAGGAGATACAGGTGGTTCTGGCGGACAGGCAGGAAGTGAGGCGGATTTTGAGAGAAGAACGGGTGGCGATTATGTGCGCTTATATGCTGATGCACTTTTTGAAAGACCCGGAGCCGTTTGCTTTTTTGGAAGGATAGCATTTTATTGTTTTATTATAAAAGGGTCTGTGGGAAATTTTATTTTCCCACAGACCCTTTTGGAAGCTGGAAAACTATTCATGCCATCAGCAGAATCACAGCCTGCCATCCTTCTAAAGTAATCTTTTCACCATTTATGGACAATCCCTGATAATTATTCAACAGCACCTTTTTACAGATACCGGGAAGAGGAATATTCTGGCACTCTGTCTGCATATTTCCCAGTACCAGAAGCGTATGCTCATATTTTCGGTAATAACCCATCAAATTCCTCTGCTTCCGCAGATAGGGAATGAATTCTCCGTATACCACTGTATTGCCGTATTCCGGGTCCTTTCTCAAAGCGGTGAGCTTTTTGTAAAAACGAAGCAGTGAATTTTCGTCCTGTTCCTGGGCTGCGGCGTTAATCGCTGTATAATTGGGATTTACATCCAGCCAGGGTCTGGCGGTGGAAAATCCGGCATAAGGAGAGGCGTTCCACTGCATAGGAGTCCGTGCATTGTCCCGGCTGTAGGGCGAGACTGCCCTAATTGCCTCCTCCGGAGAATATCCGGCGTTTAAAGCAGTATGGTACTGGTTTACAGCGCTGATATCGTCCACCTGGTCAATAGAGCGGACTTCTATATTTTCCATGCCGATTTCCTGTCCCTGGTAGATAAAAGGCAGTCCCCGGAGCATGAAGTACATTACAGCCAGCAGTTTCTTGCTCTCCAGGGTTAATTCCTCCCTGGGTATATAATAGCTGACGCCTCTGGGAAGGTCATGATTTTCTATCAGGTTGGAGAGAAAACCTTTGTCCCCAATGCGCTCCTGGGCCTGGAAGCAGCAGTTTTTGTAATCCTCCGGCGTGATGGGAGTCCGGTCATACCAGCCCTTGGGGCTGTCTCCAAACGTGCTGGCAGAGAAATCAAACATACTGGAAAAATACCCGTTTTCCCCGATAAAGTCTTCCAGTTCCTCCGGTTTTTCATGGAAGACTTCACCTACAGAAAATGCATTGTGGGGTTTGAAGGTCCGGTCCCGCATTTCCCCCAGAAATTCCCCGATACCGCTGGCCTCTTCCAGCATATTGTCCATACTGGAAAGACCGTCTTTTTGGTCGGCAGGGTAATCCCTGTAAGGCAGGCATTTCTTAATATTAATGATGGCGTCAATCCGAAATCCGTTGAGCCCTCTGTCCAGCCACCAGTTGATATTTTTATAGATTTCCTCCCGGACTTTTGGGTTTTCCCAATTCAGATCCGGCTGTTTTTTGTGAAAAACGTGGAGATACTGTTTGTCCGGATGGCCGGGGAGCGGTTCCCATACAGGCCCTCCGAAATAACTTCTCCAGTTGCATGGGAGCTTTTCATCCTGCCGGTCTTCAATATAGAAAAAATTGCCGTACTCCCCGTCCGGGTCCTGGCAGGCTTTCTCAAACCATGGGTGTTCGTCGGAACAATGGTTTACCACCAGGTCCAGAAGGATATACATATTCCTGCTTTTGGCAGCAGCCAGGAGACGGTCCATATCTTCCAGTGTGCCGAAGGCAGGGTGGATCTGATAATAATCAGAAATATCATACCCCTGATCGGCAAAGGGGGAGGGATAGCAGGGGCTGATCCATAGAATATCCACACCCAGATCTTTCAGATAATCCAATTTTGCCGTGATGCCTGGGATATCTCCGATTCCGTCCTGATTGGTGTCGTAAAAGCTTTTGGGGTAAATCTGATAAACCACTTTGTCGTGCCACCATTTGCGCGTCATTTCTTACCTCCGTGTCTTCTGATCATTATATTTTTCCAGATAAGTATTGATCCGGTCCACAGGGTTTAACAGGCTGCTGATAGAAATATCATGATTCAGCGAGTCTATGAGAAGAGCGATGTATTTGCTCATGTCACAGTTAATATAATATGGTTTCTCCAGCAGTTCCGGTGTCTGGTAGACCAGATTGGTGGTGAGAAGCCGGTCAAACAAGCCCTGCTTGTATGCCAGATCGAATTTTTCCAGCCCATTGGTGAACAATCCGAATGTGGAACAGATGAAGATTTTTCCAGCCTGCTTGTCCTTTAAGAGAGCAGCTGTCTCCAGGACAGAATTTCCAGAGGAGATCATATCATCTATGATGATCATATTCTTTCCGGCCACGTCAGCGCCGAGAAATTCATAGGCGACCAGAGGGTGCTGTCCGTCCTCATACTGAACGGAATAATCCCGCCGTTTGTAAAACATTCCCATATCTACACCCAGTACATTTGCCAGGTAGATGGCGCGGCTCATGCCGTTTTCATCTGGGCTGATCACCATCAGATGCTCATTGTCAATGTCCAGATCCTTTTCGTGGTTGAGCAGGCCCTTGATAAACTGATAGGCGGGACGGATGGTTTCCAGTCCGTGCAGCGGAGTGGCATTCTGAATGCGGTCATCATGGGCGTCGAAGGTGAGAATGTTTTCTACTCCCATTTTGGTCAGTTCCTGGAGAGCCATGGCGCAGTCCAGGGACTCCCTGTCTGTGCGTTTGTGCTGGCGGCTTTCATAGAGATACGGCATGATTACATTGATGCGCCGGGCTTTTCCGCCCACTGCCGCAATAACCCGCTTCAGATCCTGGAAATGGTCATCCGGGGACATTCGGTTGGTATAACCGCCGATGGTATAGGTGAGACTGTAATTGCACACGTCCACCAGAATGTAAATATCATCCCCCCGGACAGATTCATCCAGCATTCCTTTGGCCTCTCCGGAGCCGAAACGGGGAACCTGGGAATGGATGATAAAAGAATCCCGTTCATAGTCCTCAAAGCCAAAACCCAGCTCCTGCGACATATTGCGCTCTTTTCGCCATTGGACGATCCAGCTGTTGACTTTTTCACCCAGGGCAGTGCAGCTTTCCAGGGGCATGATCCCCAGCCTTCCTACAGGTAACGTCGACAAATCTTTGATAGATCCCTGTCTCATAAATTTAAGTCCTCCTGATAATCCGTATATCTTCACCAATCAGGTTGATGAATTTGTAATTTTGTATGATTCTTGAAAAAGTTCTGGTGGAATATAGTCCGGGGAAGGACTCAAGCGCCAGGTTCGTGGATATGACCGCAGGCTTTTTCCGCAGTATCCGTTCGTTCACCACCTGAAAAAGCCGTGATGAGACGAAATTATTGGTGAGTTCTGTCCCCAGATCATCTAAAATCAGCAGGTCACAGTTTAATACATATTCCAGGATATCTCCGTTTTCTGATTCCCTGTCAAAGGTCTCCGCTGCCAGCAGGCTGAAGAAATCGTAGGCAGGAAAGTAAAGCACTCCGTAAGCTTTTTTCAGAATTTCATGGGCAATACAGTGGGAGAGGAAGGTTTTTCCCACTCCGGTATCCCCATAGATGAACAAGCCAGAGGTGTCATTTCCAAACTGCATGATAAATTCCTGCGCCATCTCTACGGCAATTCTGGCGTGTTCCCGGGGTGTTTTTCCTGTACTTTTATCTGTTATTTTATCAGAATAGCAGGAAAAAGAAAAGAGTTCAAAGTTTTCTTTTTCCAGGATAGCCTCCAGGCCGTACTGCCGGCAGAATAAGTCAGAGGCAAGTTTTTGGAAACACACACATCTTCCGTTATCTGTATAACCGGTATCCCGGCACAGCGGGCAATGGAAAGGCATTTCCAGATAATCGGGAGGAAAGCCGCTGGCGGTAAGCAGTGTGGTGCGTTCTTTGGCCAGGGCTTCCAGTTTCTTTTGGTAAACAGCATTGTCATCCCTGCTGCCTTTTCCAAGAAGGGCGTGAATTCTGCCTGCGCTTAAAGAGGCAATGGTATTTTGAATTTCTTTTAATCTGGGAACGAGACGGTAAGCCTGTTCCCTGCGTTCTTCCTGAAGACGCCGGCTGCGGTGCCGGCGCCGGTCATATTCCCGCATAATTTCATCATATTGAATATTTTCTAAAGCCATGAATGTGAAAACTCCTGTAACTTTTCGTCGAATTACGCCTGGAACATGGATTTTTTAATCTGGTCAAAATCATAGTCCCGGTGGGGGTAGTCGGTAAAACGGTTTGGCTTGGCCTTTCTGGGCATCTGCCGGACTGTCTTGGACTTATGGCCCGCATCCAGGGCTTCAAGGTCTGTCATGTGATGGACTTTCTTGGCGTGCCATTCCTCCAGGATTTTATCCGTATAGGGAAAGCTTCCGCTTCCTGTCTGGAGCACGGTTCTTCTGCAGGCTTCCAGAACCAGTTCCATGGAAAAGCCCCAGTCTTTTGTCCAGCGGTCCATGAATTCCGTTTCGCTCTTTACAGGATTGCGGTTTTGGATTCCCAGTGCTTTAAAAATGGTAAAATAAGTTCTGCTGTACTGACTGGTTTCCTCTTTGGCAGCCGTCACAGTGGAAATGCCCTGTTCGGCCCAGGATAGGGCAACTTTTTCAATGTAGCGGATGCTCTTGTGGTTCTTTGATACACAGTGTTCGATTAAAAATTCGATGAGCTCCAAGTCGAACTTCAGCCCCTCGTAAAAATAAAGAATTTTGTTGGTGTCTGTTAATGTAAGGGGCCGGCCCAGGTATTGTTCTGCAATGTAGAGAAGCTGGATAATATCTTCGTTTTTCTTTAGTTCACTGACTTTTTCCGATGTGAGGGAGTGGTCAGGCTCTGAAGCCGGGGCGGGTTCTTCCGCTGGTTTATCATCGCCGAAAGGGACTGCGGGCGGAATCTGTGCCGGCTGGGAGACGGCAGCTTCCAGCATTACATCCGGTTCCGGGGTGTGGGCAGGAGACGGCGTATGGGGTTTTGGGCTGGCTTTGGGGCTGAGAAAAGAAATACCGGTGAGTTTCTGGGTATGGTCAAAGTCCAGAAGCAGAAGCCCCTCCTTTTCCCAATACCGGACGGCCCTTAAAATATCCCCTTCGGTACAGCTCATTCTGTCTGCCAGCATGGACAGGGAGAGCTTTTCGCCTTGAATGCTCCGCAGAAGATACATGTATATTTTTACAAATTCGCCGTTCGCCCTCAGCATATACTTGTCTAGAAAAAGATTGGGTACCAATGTGACATCAGAAGGCCATTGTTTATGTAGATGAAGACTGTCCATGTTTTACACTCTCTTTCTGGCTATAAAAACAGTTGTGGTTAGGATTATAGCACACCTTATTTTAAATGGGAACCGGGAGTTTCAGCATTTTTTTACAGAGTGTCTCCGCTTCTGGGTGTGTAATTATCATATTGTATCATAGTTATTAATAGATACATATATAATTGTTTACAGAATTTTGGTGTTGAAATTTCTTAAAAAAAGAGTTATAGTAATTTCTATAAAAATATAACAGGGTAGTCTGGCTTAATGACGCCATAAATGGATGTGGCTGTCTCACCGGCCGGCAGAATAAATAATAAGGATGTGTGTAAACATTATGAATCTATTTGGAAATAATATTGATCTGGCTAGGAAATCCATGCAGTATCTATGGGGGAAACAGCAGATCACCCTTCAGAACCTGGCGAATGTAGATACCCCTGGGTACAAGAGTAAGTATGTGACTTTTGAAGATGAATTCCGCAGCCGGTTGAAAAACGCGGCTTTGACCAGGGATGATGAGAAGATTGCAGATGTAATTAAGGATTCGAAGTTTATTGTACATAATACAGAGGATGAGTCTGCACGTCTGGATGAGAATAATGTAGATGCAGATGTGGAAAGTGTTGAGCTGAGCCGGGCGACTCTTCAATATATGTATACGGCACAGGCCATTACCAGTGATATTGCCAGGCTGCGTTCTGTGATACGGGGACAGTAGCCAGCGGCTGATGTTGTAAAAGAAAATTAATGAAGAGGAGAATAGGAAAATGGACGAAATGTTTATCACGCCGATTCAGTTAATGCACATAGGGGAGAGTCAGGCACCTGCTGTTGCGGAAAAAACAGTGGGGCAGGATGGCGTATCCATGTTCAAAAGTATTTTTCAGAGTGCCATTGAAGATGTGATCACTACAGACCAGGATCTGAGCCAGGCAGAATATCTTCTGACCACAGGACAGATTGATGACCCCGCCACGGTTACTACAGCAGCGGCAGAAGCCCAGCTGGCTGTGGACCTGCTGGTTCAGTTGAGAAACCGGGCACAGGAAGCTTATACGCAGTTAATGAATATCAACATATAGGGAATTGTATGTAAATAACCTATGCCATTTACTTGTCTTTTTTTCTGACAGCACATAACAAAAATCATTGATGTACTCTGATACGTTTCCGGTTTTTGCTATGTACTCCCGGAGAAAAATCTGGCACAACTGTCACAGGTTATTTTTCAACACGCTCTAGACGGGAAAAGTATGGATAACAAATTGAATGGGATGAACGGTTGATCATGAAAGAAAAGCTAGCAAAAGGGAAAGAATTCATTTTAAAACTCAGCAAAAAAACAAAAGTGCTGATTGGTGTGGGTGCAGTTGTCCTCATTGCGGCGGCGGTAATCCTGGCGTTGGTTCTGAACCGGAAAGACTATGAGGTTCTCTACTCGGATGTGAACACAGACGAGGCCCAGCAGATCATAGGGCTGCTGCAGGAGACGGCGATAGACTACCGATATGACGGCCAGGGTACGATATATGTGCCGGAACAGAGTGTGGACCAGGTGAAAGCGAATCTGGCCGCACAGGGTTACCCGAAAAGCGGGTTTACATATGATATTTTTACAAACAATGCCACAATGATGACTACGGATTCGGATAAGCAGACTTATAAACTCTATGAGCTGCAGAATCGAATCGGGGCGACTATTTCATTGTTTGACAATGTGAAAGACGCGAAAGTTACCATTGCACTGGGAGAACAACAGAAATATGCATTAGATGATTCCAAACAGGAGGAAGCCAGTGCATCTGTGGTAATGATTATGAAGGACAATGGTTCTCCCACAGAAGACCAGGCAGTGGCTGTACAGAACCTGGTTTCCAAGGCGATTCCAGGCATGACCATTGAAAATGTGGCGATCTTTGACGGGAACGGAAAGGACGTGTCCGTAGACCCGGAAGACCAGTCCAGTTCGAAGCTGACCAACGAAGATACCAGAGAAATAGCCAGAATGGTGGAAGACCAGGTCAGTGAGAAAGTGATGAACGTGCTGGTTCCTATTTTTGGGGACGAGAACGTAAGAGTTTCTGCAAAGGCCAGTGTGAATATGGAAACACTGATTCGTGAGAGCATCAGCTACACCACACCGGATAAGATTGATGCCAACGACAAGACAGGGCTGCTTTCCAATGACAGCGGTTCCAGAGAATCCAACGGAGAAGACGCCACAGCGGAAGGAGTTCCTGGCACAGAAACCAATGCGGATATTCCGGAATACAATACAGATGAGAATGAGAACGACACCCGTTACAGCAACTATCAGTATGACAGAGAATATCTGTTCAATCAGTTGAAGGAGCAGGGGGAGGTGCCTGCGGGAGCCATAGAGAATCTGTCCGTGGGTGTGACGGTAAATGGTGAGGATTTAGGCGATATTGATGAATATACTCTGATTTCACTGATTGGTAATGCCGCTGGTATTGACCTGGCGGACCAGGATGAGAAGATTACGGTACTGGCTGCTCCGTTCTACGATCCAAACGCGGAAGAGGAGACACAGAGCACATCGGGAAGCGGATTCTTTGCTAAGAGGAGTAATTGGATTATTATTGGAATTATTGTGGCAGTACTGTTGATCGCGGGAATTATTCTTGCAGTCATTTTACTGAGACGTAAGAAGAAAGCAAAAGAGAAGGCAGCTCTTGAACAGGCCCAGGCGGAAGCAGAGCAGGCGGAACTCAGCAGTCTGCTGGAGAACCTTGGCGAAGGAGAGGAAGCCAAAGAAGCCCCCGAGGGTGCGGCAGTGCTGGCATCGGAGGAAGAGACGGAAGAAGACGGGCCGATTTTGGATCCTCAGACCGAGAAGAGTATGGAACTTCGGCAGCAGATCCGCGATTTTGCAGAGCAGAGTCCCGAAATTGCAGCCCAGATGCTGCGTAATTGGCTGAATGGAGGTGAGGCAGATGGCGGAAGAAATAGTTGAAATTGATCTTGATCTAAAGCCAGAGCAGAAAGCAGCGGCTGTGGTGGTATCCATGGGCGTGGAACATGCGTCAGAAATATACAAATTCCTCACAGAGGAGGAGATTGAGAATCTGACAGTGGAAGTGGCGAAACTGGGACATTTGACCAGTGAACAGACACTAGCAGTTCTGGATGAGTTTTATAAAGTCTGTCTGACCCAGAAAGTAGTCACAGACGGCGGCATTGAATACGCCCGCACAGTACTGGAAAAGGCTTTCGGAGAGAGTACTGCCGCCAGGCTGCTGGAAAAACTGAATAAATTCATGAAGGCCAGTCCCTTTGACTTTATCCGCAAGACAGACAGCAAAAACATCTTGTCAGTTCTTCAGCATGAGAGACCACAGACCATCGCTCTGGTGCTCTCTTATGCGGGGGCAGACCAGACAGCGCAGGTAATAGAAGAGCTTCCGAAAGAAAAGCGGATTCAGGTGGTGAAAAGTATTGCCAGTATGGACCGTGCTTCACCGGAAGCAATCAAAGTGGTGGAAGCGGAATTGAAGAAACGGTTCTCCAACATTCTTACCACTGATTACACACAGATCGGCGGTATTGATTATATTGCTGAGGTAATGAACAGCATTGACCGCAGCAACGAAAAGTACATATTCGAAGAGCTGGGAAAAGAAGATGCACAGCTGGCAGAAGATATCCGCAAGAAGATGTTTGTATTCGAAGACATCCTTACCATGGACGACAGATCTGTACAGCGCTTTATCCGCGACTGCGATATGCGTGACCTGGTGTACGCTTTGAAGAATGCAAACGAGCAGCTGTCCAGCCTGATTTTCTCCAATATGTCCACGCGTATGGCTGAGAGTGTACGCTCTGATTTGGAAATCACAGTGAATGTGCGTCTGAAAGATGTGGAAGAAGCACAGCAGAGAATTGTAAATCAAATCCGCCAGCTGGAAGAAGCCGGAGAGATTGTGATTGCTAAGAGCGGAAAGGATGATATCATTGCTTAGTTATCGTGTGCTTAAGAGCGGAGGCAGCGGGATTGATATTCAACCTTATGAGTTCGATGCTGATTTTGGAGAAAAACCGCCCCAGGAAGAGCCAAAGGAGATTGTCCAGGCAGAGGAGGAAGATCCGGAAGCGGTAAGGCGGGCGGAAGAAGAAGCCCAGATGCGCAGAGCGATTCAGGAAGAATATGAAAAAGCCAGGCGCGAGGCACAGGAAATTCTGGAGAAAGCCAGGGATGAAGCGGCGGAGATCATTCGGAAAGCCGGGGAGGACGGATACCGCAAGGGTTACGACGACGGGCATACGAAAGGTTATGATGACGGCTATCAGAGTGCTCACCGGGAAATGACTGAGAAGATGGAAAGTGAAATCGACAGTTACACCAGCCAGATGAGACAGGTGATTGACTCTGTGACAGAGGAAAAGGAGAAAGTTCTGGAACAGTATCTGGATGATTTGAAGAAGATCTGTCTTGCCGTATCCGAAAAGATTATTCAAGTCAGTCTCCGTTCCAGCGGGGAAGTCATCAAACGGATGATTGTGTCTGCCACAGATAAGATTAAAAAAACTCAGTGGGCCAAGATTTACATATCCAGACAGGATTCTGAGATGATTGTAAAGGGCGACACACAGCTTTTGCATGAGATGGCCCGTCTGACAGATAATCTGAAAGTGGTGGTGATGGAGAAGGAGAGCCCGGGGACCTGTATCATAGAGCTGCCGGATGAGATTGTGGATGCCAGTGTGAGTACCCAGCTGGAGAATATCAGAGATATTTTAAATAACGCGCGTTTATAAGGACAGGTGGAAGAATTGTATAAAAATTTGCCAGGGCTGATAGCCAATGCAGATACAGTCAGCCACATTGGAAAAGTGGAGAATGTGGTGGGAATGTCCATTGAAGCATCTGGTGGAAATGCCAGCATCGGGGATATCGCCATGATTTACGACGACGACCGCAAGCAGCAGATTCCGGTGGAAGTGGTTGGATTCAAGAACGACAGAATCCAGATTATGGCATATGAGAATATGAGCGGAATCGCCACTGGGAGTTTTGTGCGCAACACGAGAAAGAGATTGAAGATTCCGGTAGGAGAGTTTTTGCGGGGAAGGATCATTGATGCTATGGGAAGGCCCATGGATAACAAAGGGCCTTTTCATTCCCAACGGCATTATTATGTGGAAAACACTTTTATCAATCCCATGGACCGGCCATTGATTACCGACCGTCTGGAGTTTGGCATTAAAGCCATTGACGGGCTGAATACTATTGGAAAAGGACAGCGTATCGGGATATTTGCCGGCAGTGGTGTGGGAAAAAGTACACTGCTGGGCATGATCGCCAAAAATGTACGGGCAGACATTAATGTCATTGCCCTGGTGGGAGAGCGTGGGCGTGAGGTTATGGAGTTCGCGGAGAAAGATCTGGGGCCGGAGGGGCTGAAACGTTCCGTGTTAGTGGTCGCCACTTCTGACCAGCCTGCCATGCTCCGTATGAAGTGTCCCCTGGTTGCCACAACCATAGCGGAGTATTTTAAGGATCAGGGGAAAGATGTACTTCTCATGATGGATTCTCTTACCCGGTTTGCCATGGCCCAGAGAGAGATCGGCCTTGCAATCGGAGAGCCGCCGGTTGCAAGAGGCTATACGCCTTCCATCTATGCGGAATTCCCCAAGCTGTTAGAGCGCAGCGGGAATTTTGAAAAAGGTTCCATCACAGGGGTATACACTGTGCTGGTAGAAGGTGACGACACCAATGAACCCATCTCCGATACGGTGAGGGGTATTCTGGACGGACATATTGTCCTCACCAGGAAGCTGGCAAATGAGAATCATTTTCCGGCCATTGATGTGAATGCCAGCATTTCCCGTCTGATGACCAGTATCGTCTCCCAGGAGCACAAAGACCTGGCCGCTAAGTTGAGAGATCTGCTGAGCCTGTATACAAAAAATGAGGATTTGATTGCCATCGGAGCATATAAATCCGGCACCAATCCCAAATTGGACCGGGCAATTCAAAAGATCGACCAGATTAATGGCTTTTTGATGCAGGGAACAGATGAAAATTTTACATATGAGGAAATTATTCAGCATATGCATAAAATATTGGATGTATAATCCATTCAATAAAGGTGAAGAAATTATGAAAAAGTTTTACTTTCCCCTTCATACTGTGTTAAACTATAAACAGCAGGTATTGGATAATCTCCGCAATGAGCAGGCTCAGATTATGAGTGATATTGTCAGATCGGAAAGGCGGATTGAGAATCTGGAATGCCAGTCCAGAAGCTGGGGAGGCCAGCTGCAGGAACGGCAGAAAGAAGGTATGACAGTCAGTGAGATCGGTACATATCACAGTTATCTCCATAACCTGCGTGTGAAGGAAAAAATGGAGAGAGAAGTTCTGGAGAGACTGGAGGAACGAAAAGAGCAGAAGAGAAAAGAAGTAGTGGCTGCAAAGACCGAGACATCCTCCATCGAATTGCTCAAAGACAAGAAAATGGCACAGTATCAGTATCAGGTGCAGAAAAGTGAAGAATTGTTTATAGAGGAATTTGTCTCCAATGTGCGCAGCAAAGCTCTGCGTCTGGAAAACGGGTAGACCTGCAGGGTTTGTTTTCCTGAAAACAGCCGGGCAGTTTTACTATATAGAATTGGTAACAGGTAAACTTAATGTTTTGTCAGGAGAAAGGAGGTTGATGAAAGGATGGAAAACACGATGCCGCAATTGAATACCGCAAGCCGGGCAGTTCAGCATATCCAGGCGTCCAGAGCCTCAGGAAGACCGGGGAGAGCCAATCAGCAGGACCGTTTCCGCGATCTGCTTCAGAATTCTCCGGGGAAAAACTCCTCAAAGGAGGCGCCAGACACTAGCGTTTCAGATGACAGCAAAGCAGTGAAACCGGAAAAGCAGCAGACGTCAGAGACTCAGGAATCTGCTGTGAAGGAGAAACAGCCGGAACAGGCTGAAAAAGAAGACGGTGCTGCTGTTGAAGAAACTTTGGCTGAAACAGCCGGTCTACAGATGATGGTATTTCTCATGAACAACAATCCAGCCGGGATGCAGACCGCTTTGGATATCACTGGTCTGGGAGAAAAGGTACCGGAGATGCCGTTGGTTTCTGATGCCGTACTCACCCAGGGTGGTGTAGGTGAAGCAGTGGAAATGCAGGCGGTTCCGGGGGAAGAACTCTTTGTTCAGACGGAAAATTCGGGAGAGGCAGCCCCGGTGTCAGACAGTTTTGCACCTATGCTGCAGGAAGCACAGACAGCAGAAGCGCTTCCCATGGATTATCAGACGCCAAAAACATCCCTTCAGCGGGGAAATGAGGATGCAGTGCAGGCGACAAACCTGCAGGGAGAGTCTCAGAACCTGCAGACAACAGTGGTACAGCAGGCTGAAGCGTCATCCGGCCAGGAGTCCAGGCAGTCATCTGAGAACGGCAGGGAAGAGGCTGAGTACACAGATGGTCTGTTATATTCCGCAGAGCATATGATCAGGCCGGAGACAGCGGCAGACAGGATTCAGCAGACTGCAGAGCCCCAGCAGCCAGTACATATACGGGCGGGGAATTCTCAGGAGCTGATGAATCAGCTGGTACAGCAGCTCAGAGACAAAACTGCAGTGGGAAAACAGGAATTTGAGATTCAGATTCATCCGGAAAACCTTGGCAGACTTGCAATTAAGGTGGCCTATGCGGCAGAGAAAGTCACCATATCTATTGTGTGTTCCAATGATAAAACCATGGAGGCATTGTCAGCAGGGGCGAAAAACATTGCACAGATTATGGAGAAAAATCTGGGGACACCTACTACCGTGGTGGTGGACCAGCAGGAAGAAAATTATCTGGAACAGTACAAAGAACAAGGAAATTCTCAACAGCAGCAACAGCAGGAACAAAAAGAAAAACAGGAACATACCTCAGAGGATAGTCAGGATTTCCTGCAGCAATTGAGATTAGGACTAATTTAGAAATTAAGGAGGTTTGATATGCCAACGAGTGAAGTTTCAGGAGCCTCAAATAGTGGATATCATTATGAACGGACGTATATGTTGGAAGCGCCCAGCAAGGAGCTGACCACCACAGACTTTATGAAATTGCTGGCGGCACAGCTGCGGTACCAGGACATGACAAATCCCATGTCCAACAGCGAGATGATGTCTACTATGACACAGATGTCCAGCATCAGCGCCATGAATTCGATGACACAGTCTGTCACAAACATGACGGGTGCTACCAATGATGTCCTCACCGTGAATATGACCAGTTATGCCACAGGTATGATGGGAAAAGAAGTGACCATTGCCCTGGTGGATGATGATGGCAAAGCCACTGGAGAGAAAGTGACAGGTACGGTGGAAGGTGTGAGCCTTTTTGAAGGGACTCCTATGGTTTATGTGGACGGAAAGGGCTACCAGCTGTCTCAGGTTATGAGCATCGGTGAAGTGAAAGACGAGGAAGAAGGCGATGATAAAGTTGAAGGCGGCCAGGACAGCAGTGGAAATGAGAGTACAGAGGGAAATCAGAACCAGGAAGTCTCTCAGGCGTAAAGCGTTTAGGAAGTAGGAGCGGGCCAGGGAAGGCTTGCTTAGCTGGGAAAGATGAAAAAGAAAAGCCGCTAGAACGCATAAGGGACGATGTCAGAAAGTGGTGATGGATATGTTAGAAAAGGTAAATCAGGTTTCCGAATTGAAAAGTGTCCGTCAGCTGCAGATAGAACGGGGAGCCACAGGAAGCGTTGCAGGCAGTTTCGGCCAGCTGCTTCAGGAGCGGATGAACCACCGGGAGCAGGGAGTGCAGTTTTCCAAGCATGCAGCCCAGCGTGTACAGCAGCGGGGGATTCAGGTGACGGAGAACCTTCTTAACAGCATCAATGAAGCAGTGGACAAGGCGCGTGCCAAGGGGGCGAAGGATGTGGTAATCATAAGTTCCCAGGGAGCTTTTATTGTGAATGTTCCCAATAATACGGTGATCACGTCCATGTCGGGTTCTGAGATGCGGGATAACATTTTTACAAATATTGACAGTGCTGTGCTGGTATAGGCCGGACCATAACGGAGGCTTTGCTCTTTGCCCGACTGGCGGAGAGTGTCGGCACGAAAAACTTCAATAGGTTTTGACAGAATTATAGAAAGGAAATTAAAATTATGGTCAGATCAATGTTTGCAGGCGTTGCAGGCCTGCGTACTCATCAGTCTAAGCTGGATGTTATCGGCAATAATATTGCCAATGTTAATACATGGGGATATAAAGCGGGAAGCGCTAACTTTATGGATGCCCTGTATACGAATACAACCAATTCTACAGGCGGAAATTCAACTGTTGCAGGAGGTCTGGGCGGTATCAATGCTTCTCAGGTGGGATATGGTGTGAGAATGTCATCCATCAGCCGTGATTTCAGTAAGAGTACTCCTTATCAGACAGGAAAAGAGATGGATATCATGATTGATGGAACTGGATTTTTGATCGTGAGAAGTTCAAGTGGTGCGGTGCAGGCGCCCATTACAACAGATACGGATTTGGCAAATGCAGATGGAGTGAGTCTTTCTAGAGTTGGGATTTTGACAGTTGATAACGAAGGATACCTTGTTGATAGTAATGGATATTATGTTTATGGATATCAGCCAGGAGATCCAGATGCCAATGGAGATCCCACATTCAATATGGACAGCATAGATAGGATTAAGATACCGAATGCAGAAAATCCTGATCCTGATGATCCAGATCAACTTCCCAATGGTATGTACAAATGTGTTTCATACCGGATTATGAGTGACGGAACTGTTGTAGGATATACGCAGGGTGAGCAGAAGGTTACAATGGGGAAAATCGCCTTGGCTTCTGCCCAGAACGTGAACGGTCTGCAGAGTACTTCCGGATATTATTATCAAATTGGAGATAATACAGGTGCATGTTCGATCGGGGAGTCTGGTGCTATTCTGGGTTCCTTTTTATCCGGCTACCTGGAAATGCCCAACGTAGACCTGGCAAAAGAATTCTCTGAGATGATCACCACCCAGAGAGGTTACCAGGCGAATACAAAAATTATTACAGTGACAGATGAGATGCTTCAGGAACTTGTCAATATGAAACGGTAATAGTTTTGCCTAAGAAGCGTGTCACAGCGCTTCTTAGGATTTTGTTGCCATTTGGACTGCTAAGAGCTGCCGGGCCGATGACAGCAGGAGTTTAACGAGGAGGAAGCAAAACTATATGATCCAATTAACCAAGATTAATGGGGAGCTGATTGTGATTAACGGCGACCGCATTGAGTGTATGGAGACGATCCCTGAGTCAAAAATATCTATGGACACAGGGCGGTATTACCTGGTGCAGGAGAGTGTGGAGGAAATCGTTCAGAAAACCATTGAGTATCATGCGAGGATCAAGGAATTTGAGCGGACGATCCGCCGGCACTGAAACTCTCAGCCAGGGTGATGGATGTGTCAGCAGGCAGGTTTATCCCGAAAGAAAGGATGAGAAAGAGAATTACGTAATGGAGGCATTATAAATGGATATTACAAGTATATTGGGTGTACTAATCGGTGCAGCTCTGATTGTACAGGGAATTACTTTTGAGAAGTTAGGCAATTTCTGGGACCCGGCCAGTTTATTGATTGTTGTGGGGGGAACTTTGGCGGCAGTTATTGCCAGCTATCCTCTGAACAAGCTGAAGTCAATGGGTAAGCATATGGGAATGCTCATGAGCGGGAAGAAGTTCGAAGCTGCGTCCACCATTGACCAGCTCATTGACATGGCCCAGATAGCCAGAAAAAACGGACTTCTGGCTCTGGAAGAAAAGGCCAATGCCCTGCAGGACCCATTTTTTAAGCAGGCAGTCATGCTGGTGGTGGATGCTGTGGAAGCAGAAAAAGTGCGGGAGATGCTGGAAGGCTCCGTGGACAATATGGCGGCACGTCATGAGGACTGCGCAGGAATCTGGGATAAGGCGTCTGCTTTTGCTCCGGCTTTCGGTATGATTGGTACACTGGTAGGTCTGATTAACATGTTGAAAGGTCTGAACCTGGATGCAGGCGGCGCCAGTGATATCGGTGAGAACATGTCTGTAGCTATGATCACCACATTTTATGGCTGTATCCTGGCAAACCTGCTTTTTTCGCCCATTGCAAAAAAACTGCGTATTCGTAATGAGGAAGAGATTCTATATAAGCAGTTGATTATCGAAGGAGTGCTGGGTATCCAGACAGGAGACAATCCCAAGAGTCTGAAGGAACGTCTGGTAACATTCCTGGATACGAAACAGCAGCTGAAACTTCTGGAGTCAGAGAGCGGTGGAGAATAATGGGGCGCAGTGGTAACCAGGAAATAGAGATGATCAAGCAAGGTGGTGAGTAGCATATGAAGAAGCGTCAGCCAGCAGCAGAGGGCGGTGCCAACTGGATGGATACATACGGGGATATGGTAACGCTGCTTTTGTGCTTTTTCGTTTTACTGTATTCCATTTCTTCTGTTGATCAGCAGAAATGGGAGATTATCGTCAAGAGCTTTAACCCGGGAGCCGATTCTGTATCGCAGATTGTCACTGACAGTGATTTAAAAGAGGGTGACAATGACGTAGAAGGCGGTATGGATAAGCCCAAGATGATTGATGATTTTGAAGATTTGTATTACACTCTTCAGGAACTTGTCCAACAGCAGAATATGGGAGACAGTGTATCCGTGGAAGGCGGAGAAGGGTTTGCATTTATCACCTTTCAGGATATGGTTTTCTTTGATGGGGACAGTTCTGTATTACGAGATGATGGCAAACCTATTCTTCAGGCATTTGGCCAGGCCATGTCAGGAGTGAGTGATTCCATTGAGCAGATACAGGTGCTTGGACATACATCCCAGGGGGACCCTACAGTTCCCAATGAGGCCCACACAGACAGGCTGCTGTCGGCGGAGCGTTCTGCAGAGGTGGTGGCGTATCTGCAGCAGGTCAGTGATATTGACCCTGCGAAAATGGTTAGTTCCGGTTTTGGACAGTTCAGGCCGATTGCCGGTTTTGACACACCGGAGGGGCGGGCGAAAAACCGCCGGGTAGAAATTTTAATTACCCGTACTGGAGCTGTTGAACAAAATATGGATACGTATTATAATCAGATATATGGCCAATAGCCAGGACGAGGACAAAGGAGTGCAAAAATGTCTGAAGTATTATCGCAAAGCCAGATAGATGCCCTTCTTAATTCTATGAAGGAAGGGGGTGACAGCGGCGCAACCTCCCAGGAAGAAGAAAAGAAGAAAGAGCAGACATACAGGAAGTATGATTTCTATAGTCCGAAAAAATTCACAAAGGAGAAGCTGAAACTGCTCCGCAGCATTTTTGAAAATTATTCAAGAATCGCGACTTCTCAAATGAACAGTTTGTTCCGGATGACCAGTGATATGGAAGTTATGGATGTGGAAGAACAGCGGTATTATGAATTCAATAACGCGCTGGCAGATACAGATATTATGACATTGGTTCATGTATCCCTTCCAGAACAGACGGCGAATCCATCAGTGCTGATGCATATTTCGCCCAGATTGATGGTGAATATGATAGACCGTATGATGGGCGGTTCAGGGGATGACAACAGCATTGACAGCGGATATGTGTATACATCTATTGAAAATGTAATATACCGGAAGATCATGGGGTATTTTGTCGCGCCGTTGAAAGACGCATGGTCCACCTATATTCGTATAGAGACGGAGTTGGAACGTGTGGAACAAGACCCCAGCATGTTCCAGGACATCAGTATAGATGAGACAGTTGCTATTATTGTTTTAAATGTACAGTTTGGGGATTTAACGGGGAATATCAATATTTGTATTCCCGGAAATCTGCTCACGGATATTTTCAATACGATTGACCGGAAGAAGAATGTCAATCTGGATGACGACAAGAAGGATGAAGGCATCCGTGAAGGTATCATGGACAGTATTCGTGATTCTGCACTGCATGTGAATGCAAAACTGGGGGCTGTGGAAATTAGTCTGGAAGACCTGTATAATTTACATGTGGGCGATGTCATTGACCTGAATAAGCCCAAAGAATCCCATGTGGCACTTTATGTGGAAAAGCAGCCATGGTTTATCGGAAGACTGGGAGTTCATAAGAAGAATATGGCAGTCAAGATTGAGAAAAGAATAGCAGATGACGAAGACCTGCGCAGGCTTGTCGTAGAGTCTGAGCAGGAACTGGAAGAACTGGAAACCGAAGTGATTTAATTCATTTTAATAATAAGCAAGAGAGGTATGAAAAATGGCGAAAATTTTATTAGTAGATGATGCGGCGTTTATGAGAATGATGGTGAAAGAAACATTGACAAAAGCAGGGTATACAGATTTGTATGAAGCGGCAGACGGGATGCAGGCTGTGGAAACATATAACGATATTAAGCCGGATCTGGTGCTGATGGATATCACCATGCCCAATATGGATGGATTGGAAGCTCTGAAGGCGATTAAAAGTAAAGATCCCAACGCTAATATTGTAATGTGCTCTGCTATGGGACAGGAGAGCATGGTTATCGACGCAATTAAGTCAGGAGCAAAAGATTTTATTGTAAAACCTTTTAAACCGGATCGTATTTTGAAAACAGTGTCCAGTATTGTAGATGCCTGATTAGGAGGAGGGGACATGTCTTTTCTAAGTTCATTTAATATTAGCGCGTCCGCATTGACTGCTCAGAGAATGAGACTGGATGTGGCTTCAGAGAACATTGCAAATATCGAAACAACCAGGACAGAAGGCGGCGGTCCTTACCGGCGCAAACTGGTGGTGCTGGAAGAAATAGGAAACAATACTTTCAGGCAGGCACTGCTGGCTGCACAGAATAATCATGAAACGACTAAAGGCGGTGTCCGGGTATCACAGATCATTGAAGATGAAAGTGAATTTAAACGTGTATATAATCCGGATCACCCGGATGCCGATGAAGATGGGTATGTGTCTCTGCCGAATGTGGATTTGATTAAGGAAACTGTTGATAGTATGTCAGCGACCAGGTCCTATGAAGCCAATATTACGGCATTTAATTCTTTGAAAACTATGGCACAGAAAGCTCTTGAAATTAAGTAGCAAAATCATTGGGTATTTTATCCAAATACACGGAAAGAGAGTAAGATGATATGAGTTTTAAAGAGTTTAGCACATTAGAGATAGATGCCGTAGGTGAAATACTCAACATCAGCCTTGGTGCTTCTGCTACGGCTCTTTCTACATTGCTGAATGTGCGGGTTGATATTACAACTCCTGTGGTAAAAGTAGTTGAAAAAAAGAAATTTGAATTCGAAGAACTGGAACCAGCTGTAGGAGTGGAAATTACCTATGTAGAAGGACTTCGCGGAAGTAATATTATGCTTCTCAAACGTACTGATGTGAAGATGATCGTAGAAATGATGATGGGAATGGAAATTCCTGACGATCAGTTTGAGATGAATGAGATCAATATCAGTGCGATCTGTGAAGTCATGAATCAAATGATGGGGGCTTCCTCCACTGCGCTTTCTGAGTTTCTTGGGGAGACGGTGAATATTTCAACACCTACCTCTACAGAAATAGAGGATGTGCATAAATTTAAAGAGCATTACTTCGCAGATGAAGAAGTGATGATCTGTGTGAAATTTTTACTGCGCATTGGGGATAATTTGGAAAGTGAGTTTATGAACCTGATGCCCACAGATCTGGCTAAGAAGCTTGTGAAAGGATTCCTTCCGGACTTTGACGATGATGAGCCGGAACCAGAACCGGCTGCAGCCCCTGCAGCAGCACCGGAACCTGCGGCGGAGGAATCCTCTAACCGTATGATGAGCCAGGAGGAAATTGAAGCTCTTCTGGCAGGAGGTGCAGGGGAGTCTTCAGAACCTGCAGCACCGGAACCTGCGGCTGAAGAAACGTCCAACCGTATGATGAGCCAGGAAGAAATCGAGGCACTTCTGGCAGGGGGCGGAGCAGAGTCTTCAGAACCTGCAGCACCGGCTCCAGCGGCAGAAATGCCCCAGCCAGCTGCTCCGGCACCGCAGGCTGCACCCGCTGTGACACCGACACCACAGCCGGCGCCTGCAGCTATGCCTGTACAGCCTCAGGAGATGGCAGCAGTTCAGCAGCCTGTTATGCCTCAGGCGGCAGTACCTGTGAATAATGCACTCACGGAACAGATGATGAATCAGATGGCGCAGATGACTCAGATGATGAGCCAGATGCAGCAGGTGATGATGACTCAGATGCAGCAGCGTCCCAGTGCAGATCCCAAAAAGCTGAATGTTCATCCAATGCCTTCCGATCCTTTATCAGGAAGACTGGCAGGCGAGGAACAGGAAGAGAATATGGATATGATTCTCGGTGTGCCTTTGGAAGTTTCCGTGGAAATCGGACGCACCAGAAAGCTTGTCAGAGACATTCTGGAATTCACGAAGGGCTCTCTGGTAGTTTTGGATAAAATGGCTGGAGAACAGGTGGATTTATTTGTAAACGGACAATGTGTTGCCAGAGGTGACGTGGTGGTAGTCGAAGACAATTTTGGAATTCGAATCACAGAAATTCTGGCGGAGAATATGCCTGAGCTAAAATAGGAAAAAAGCGATGTTGGAAGGAATGTTGACTGCAATCAGCACACTGTGTATCGTTATAGTGATTATTTACTTGAGCTATGTGGCGGCAAAATTTGTGGGAAAGAGTCCTATCCGGGGCGGCCGTTCCCAATACATGCGCATGATTGACCAGATGCCTTTGGGACAGAGCCGTGCCGTGTCTGTGGTTCAGGTGGGAGACCGCTATTTTCTCATAGGAATTGCTGAGAAACAGATTAATATATTGGCAGAGCTTGAGGAAGAAGGTCTGGTTCCTCTTAAAATAGAGGAACCGATGAATCAGGCTGCCATACCTGATTTTAAAGAGCTGATGCGCAGACTTGAGGAGGCCAGGAAACACTGGAGCGACAAAAAGTAAGTTATGTAACGCAGCGGATGAGGAGTGGGAGTGAATGGATGCACTTGTAAATATTAACGGGGACCGGGTGCCTACACTGGAATTACTGCTGATGTTGACGGTGATTGCATTGCTGCCGTCCATCCTCGTTATGATGACATCATTTACCAGAATTGTAATTATCCTGTCATTTGTCAGAAATGCTTTGGGAGTCCAGCAGGTACCGCCTAGTATGGTTATGGTTGGAATCTCGCTGTTTCTGACACTTTTCATTATGAATCCGGTGATTACGGAGATTAATACAACCGCCTATGAACCGTATAAAAATGAAGAGATTTCCCAGGAGGAAGTGTTGAAGCGTGCCCAGGTACCTTTAAAGGAATTTATGCTCCGCCAGACGGAAGTCAGTTCCCTGAATATGTATAAGGAGCTGTCAGGAGCGGAGGAGATAGAAGAGGCCACGGAACTTCCTATGACCACCATTATTCCGGCGTTTATTACAAGTGAATTGAAGCGTGCTTTTATGGCGGGATTTCTCTTGTTTCTGCCGTTCCTTCTGATTGATATTGTAGTTTCTACTACATTGATGTCCATGGGTATGTTCATGCTGCCTCCGGCTACTATATCGCTGCCCTTTAAACTGTTGCTTTTTGTCACAGTAGATGGATGGCAGCTGCTGTTTTACAACCTTGTGCAGAGCTTTCGGTGAGATATAGGAGGAATCTATGACAAACGGTGAAGTATCGGATCTGATGTATGAAGTGTTTGTACTGGCTCTCAGGCTTGCGGCTCCCATGCTGGTCATCAGTATGTTAATCGGTCTGATCATTGCGATTCTTCAGGCAGCCACCCAGATTCATGAACAGACATTGACCTTTCTGCCAAAGCTTTTGGTCATCGCTTTGATTTTGGTATTTACGGGAAGCAGTATGCTCACGGCACTGCAGGACTTTACGAATCAAATGTTTGAATTGATGGCGGCATTATGACAACACTGGAAGTTTTGGATACATCGCAATTTTTGCTGTTCTCTCTGATTATGATGCGGATGGCAGGTTTTATACTTCTGAATCCTATTTTGGGAAGAAACAGCATACCAATGATCGCTAAGTCAGGGATGATATTGGTTTTGACTTTACTGCTGTATTCTGTTTCCCAGGGAGAGAGGATTGAAGTGGAGTCCTCTCTAACATACAGTCTGTTGTTGATGAAGGAATTTGTGATTGGCTATTTTCTGGGGTTTGTGGTACAGCTTTTCAG
>Ga0137308_100828_pt1 | contig 40942 bp, 31 predicted proteins | sample Inofrocosms_June_FD_97181 | JGI IMG/M metagenome (GOLD analysis project Ga0137308, IMG submission 97181) | Mouse cecal microbial communities from Vienna, Austria - N-Acetylneuraminic and N-Acetylglucosamine D2O microcosms_June | ecosystem: Host-associated > Mammals > Digestive system > Large...
CTATTTCTAAGTGTTATCCCCCAGTATACGGCAGGTTCTCCACGCGTTACTCACCCGTCCGCCACTAACTCATACATCACTAGGTTTCAATATGAGTCCGTTCGACTTGCATGTGTTAAGCACGCCGCCAGCGTTCATCCTGAGCCAGGATCAAACTCTCATGTTAAAATATAATCCGCTTCGCGGCTCTTGGAAGAAACTTCGTTTCTTCTTCGAACTTCCAAAAGCTTTGTTTGATTCTTGCACCAGTTAAACTGGCTAATTCATCCGTTGCATTTTTGATGCGATTGCATAAAAACGCTTTTACTTTTTAAAGGTTTTGTTCTCTGAACATTCTATACTAGAATCTTCTATAAAAGAATTTCTCTTTTAGAATTTTCAGGGTTGCATTACTGTTTATTTGTCAAGGTTCTTGTTTTGTTTGCTTGACGCAACTCTGATATCTTATCATCATTCAAAGTCTTTGTCAAGAACTTTTTTTATTTTTCTCAAGCATTTTTTATTGCTTGTCCGCCGCTTTTTGCGACGTGTTTCATGTTACCACACTTTCAAATCTGTGTCAACACTTTTTTCATTTATTTTCCAAATTATTTTCTGATTTGTAAATATACCATACAATCAAGGCGAAAAAAAAGAATCTTGATATTGCTAAGATACTTTTCTCATGGCTTCTTTGCCATCAATCGCATTTATTTTGAAAATAAATGAAACGGAGAAGAAGGGATTTGAACCCTCGCGCCAGTCACCTGACCTACACCCTTAGCAGGGGCGCCTCTTCAGCCTCTTGAGTACTTCTCCTAGGTACTGAATTAAATCTTCTACCAATATTGAACTGTGCGTCATCTCACTCAACGCATGATTCATTATACATAAGCCCTAATGCATTGTCAACCCCTTTTTTCAAATTAATTTAAAATTGTTTTTGGCAAGCTAAACTTTTCTTAATTGGGATCACGCCGTGTCTCTGTTGACGATGCGGCTGCCTTTGCAAGCTGCAACACGATCTCACTGAAATACCGCGGCGGAACGTCTCCTAATTTACATACACTAAAACGAGAGGTGTCCTCACAATCTATCATTTCAAAAAATGCGCCGTGGAGAACGACTTCCATATTGATGGGAAGAATGTCATCACCGGAGAAATGCAGTGTTACTCTTCTGTCTCCATCTGCATGATAATATGTATCAACAATGCCTCTGTCTCCAGCTTCTCCTCTGTACCAGCCCATATTTTGAAGCTTTTCCGCCAGAGACAGCGCATTGATGACCACTCCATCAAATCGGCTGAGCTCCACTTCCTCTTTTTCCTCCTCGGTCACACGGTAAAAGGAGCGCTGTAGTTGTTCGACGGGCTGTTCAACCTCATAATCGAAGAGTTGTTTTTGCCATTCGGTCAATACTTCCTGTGACAGTTCAAGCGGATGCACGAGTGCAATCCTGCCGCCTGCCGGAAGAACATACTCCTCCTCATCGACAGTGTTGAAGGTACCGTCCTCCATATAGCGAAATGTTTGTACCGGCCTATTGTCCTCATAGATTCCCCAGATTAGTCCGGCAGCAAACTGGCGCATCACCGGATTTCTGACGAATACGCGCTCCCACTTTGAGCTCTCCCACTCACGCCCTGTGCCCAGCGCGTACTCTAAGCGCAGTTCTTGATTTGTGATCACGGTCTTTAACTGTTTCTTCAAGAGTTTCCATGCATCATTTGCCGCCTTGGACTGCTCTGGAAGATCGTTTTTGCCGGGGGCGGGCATGTTTTTGAGCTTTTTTCCCTTTTCATCGTATACTTCCAAAGAGAGTGATGAAGTAAGTACTACCTTGAAATCTCAAACTGCTCTGCGGCATAATCAAGCGCTTTTGACGCTGCCAGTTTTACCGGGCGATACTTGAATTTTCTGGAAATCTGATCAACGAGCAGCAACGCTGTAGGCACATCACTTAACGCCAGTGCCTTGACTGCCTCTGCTGCCATCGCGCCGCGCAAGTGCTGTGCCCAGTATTGGAGCTGCGCGTAGATTTCTGTGACAACTGCCTCGTCACCGTGAATTGCGGCGGCATAGAGCACCCATTTTCGTTTTGCCTGTGCGCCCTCGCTGACCCAAAGATCGTACACTTGCTTGATATAGAATGCTGTTTCCATAGGATTGAGCTGTGCTGCGATGCTTTTTGCTTCTTTGTTCAGTCCTAGTTCTTTCATATCTGCATAGCTGACTAGAATTGCTGCCAATTGTTCCTTTGATGCCGGCTCTCCATCTTTTTGATGCACTGTTGGAAGGGTGTCCAATGGCAGCCATGATAATTTGCGTTTCCATGTACCGATCAAGATTTCATGTATGAGTTTATGAAGCGGCAGCTCGTCTGGAAGCGATTTTGTTTCATTTTCAGTATTTATATATAGTATTTCATGTATCAAAGTCCTTATCTTTTTCGTCTTTTCTGATGCCAATGCTTTGGTCAGCGCTTCCCGGTACTGTTTTACGCTCCAGTTGGTTAGTACCTCCACTGCCATACTGCGCTCCGCTGCGCGCGGGGACTTTAGCATGGCAAGTATACCCTTCTCACAATCTGGGTGCGCGATGTAAATTTCTCGTAAATACTCCCGCCCCAGTTTGCTGCTCTCTGAGGCACACGCAAGCAGTTCGTCCCGAAACTCCTGCCACTGTACGCCCATCACGCATATTGCCAGAATGCGCGCTGGCACAAAACAGCTTTGGGAGGCAGCTATCCATTCGTTGTGCCAGTCTTTGTGATATGCTGCGATCTCTTGAAGCCATTCCTCCACAGTATCATTTGTTTGTCCAAAATAAGCATTTCCAAGAAATTCGATTTGATACATTTGTCCAAAATAAGCATTTCCAAGAAATTCGATTTGATACTGCGGCGGTACTTTCTCCTCCGCCAAGACTGCCAAAAGGCTGCGTATTTGCTGCACATCTTTATGTTTCCATGCTGTGTTCTCCTCCGCATGATTCCGCTCGGCATCAATCCAACGATCATAAAAATATATATGATTCAATTGAAGGCATTCCAGCACCAGTCCCCTCCGGTAAATTTGCATTTCACCGTATGCCATAACATTTTGAAGCTGCGCACCGTTTGATAGATGATACATTTTGCGCCAGCTCCCGACACAGGGAAGGATCTTAGAAATCTCGATTTCTCCCAGCAGATAACGCGCTGCACTCTCCCGAAAAGTATGATACCCTGCAACAATTTCCCCGGCGGCTGTGCGGCGGTACGAATCGACCAGAAAGGTCTTTTTTAGTTGAAAATACTTTGGATTGCCCGTCTTGATGCAGGACAATAAATATCCCTTATCATCGGCGGAACAATTCTCGTACACATTACAGATCACTCTGGGTACTTTCACTGCCATGCGCTCCAAAATCTTTGTCTGCTTCTCGGCAACCGCCCAATAGATATAGCGGTCCTTGGGAAGTTCGAGATTTGTTTCCAGTGCCAAAATATGTCTGTCAAACCAGTCTTGTCCGACTGCGAGACAACCGCTTAACGGCAGATTCTGGACGGTCATGGCATCCAACGCCTCCGCGATGCGGAGCACTGACATCAGCCGGTCTGTATGGTCTATCGCCAGAAAAGCCAGAAATGACTGGAAAGAAAGTTGAAACTGGATTGACGGTCTGTTGTCTTGTCTGCGTCTGCCGGATAGGATTGTCCAGATTTCATCTGGAATGGGTTCTTTGATCTGCGCATTCCGCACAAAATTTTGCAGTGTCTCCAGCTCTGATGCCTGAGGCATATTGTCTTCATGAAACAGTCCGCCTATTTTCTGAATAAGACTCTCCACTAAATAAGCAGTCATTTCCTGAATCAGTTCGGGATCGCCTTCCTTTTTGTCGTTCTCTGCCGGGTGGCCGAGCGGCTTCACACAGTGCAGATACAGTGCTGCCACAAGCATCTGCGTATTGTTTCCTTCATCGTTATAGCACAGCTTTCTCATGCGGCAAAATACCTCGGGGTCCTCCATGCCCATCTCAATCAGCCAATGGGCATATCTTGGAAAAAATACTCCCTCCTGCCATGCCGCAGCATTTGCTAAGATCACTGCTGCCTGCTCCTGTGTCAGAAATTGTTCTATATACTCAAATTGATTGAAATAAACCCACGACGAATAATACATCAGGATTTCCTGCGCGGTCTCGCCGCCAATCTCTGCCACAAGACGAATCATACGTGCTGCAAGCTGTTCATTTGTCTTTTGAAAATCTTGCAGTAATTTAAACAATTGTTGTTTTGTCGTGCAGTTGAGTTTTATAAAATTTTGATGTTCTGCTTCTTTTAGTAATGTTCTCTGCTCTGGCATAGACAAATCAAAATACTTCGTTGCAAGTTCTTGATTACGTTCTGTCAGCGCGAGCAGGTGCAGCACGCTCTGAATGTTCTCCTGTTCTTTGCTCTGTTTTCCCTCAGCCATAGGACTTGAACCCCCATTTTTGTTCCCTGTATTTGATATCATGTCAGGTGTGTCTGCATCGGATTATCGGCGGTCAATCCCCTACAATCCGTGCAATCTGCAAGACAATCTCGCTAAAATACCGCTCACTGACCTCCTCGAGCAAACAGGGCTTTTCCTTGACAGTAAAATACAGCTCTTCGATGGTGATCTCCACGTTCTCATATCCTACACCGACTCCTGAGAAGGTCAGCACGGCGCCGAACTTATGATCGCTGCGGCAGCAATTATCATAGCAGCCCCCATCTAGGATTTCTCCGCGCTCCCAGCCGACACTCAACAAGCTTCTGACCAGCGATGCACCATTTACTTCTTTATCATAGAATCGTGTGAGTTTCTGTGTGCCCTTCTCCTCCTCTGTGATACGGTAAACGGGGCGGTCGAGCTGCTCTACAGGCTGTGTGATCTCATAGTCTGAGAGCTGTTCCTTCCACATGTTAAGAAGCTCGTCAGGCAATTCGAGCGGGTGCACCAGTCCGATGCTGCCTGCCTCCGGCAAGGTGTATTCCTGCTCATCTATGGTGTTGAAGCTGCCATCTTCCATATAGCGGAAGGTTTCTTTTAAGTGTCCATTTTCGTAAACTCCCCAGATCAAGCCGACAGCAAACTGGTGCATGAGTGGATTGCTGACAAACAGTGCCTTCCATGCTGCTGTCTGCCAGTACCGCGCCGTGGTAAGCGCCTGCTCGAGGCGAAGTTTTTGGGCAGAAGCGACTAATTTGAGCTGCTTCTTAATTTGTTTCAAGTATTCCTGTGCCTGCTTTGCCTTCTCGGCATCGTCCTGTCTGCCGGGTGCGGGCAGCTTCTTGAGCAGTTTGCCGCTGCTGTCATAGACTTCGAGCTCCAACAGCATATTTAACCGGAGAGTAAAAGTCCGTGTGCCGTAGTCGATGGTCTGTTCCATCTGTGCATTGAATCCTAGGTCGGGCACAATCCTGTCCTCTAACTCCTCCCTGCTGATTTGAAGCGCTGACGCTGCGTCTGTGAGCGCTTCTTTGGCTGCGTTTTTTACCTGATTGGATTTGAACTTGCGCGATATCTGGTCAACGACAAGAAGTGCCTGCGCTCTGCCGTTCAGTGCCATCGCGCGCACGGCGTCAGCCGCAATTGCCCCCCTCGAATGCTCTGCCCAGTCCTTGATTTGACTCTGTAATCCCATAATCATCTGCGCGTCGCCATGAATCGCTGCGGCGTAGAGCACCCAGCGCTTTTTCGCCTCCGCGCCTTGGGCGAGCCAGCCTTGGTACACTGCATCAACATACGCGGCAAGCTCATGCGGCACCAACGGCGACGCGAGTGTCCGGGCATTCTGATTCACGCTTAGAATCTCCATATCGGCATAGGCTGCCAGCAGCGCAGCCATGTATTCCGGCGATGCGGTCTCGCAAACACCCGTTTCATCCTTGGCTGAATGCTGGAAATGTACTGTTGGAAGCTGGAGCGCGCATACCCACTCCACTTTGCGCCTTCTTTCACCTTTGTAAATCGAAGCGGCAAGCTGCTCCTCTGGTCGATTCCATATTCTAGGTGAACCGCCCTCTGCGCCTGCTTTTTCCAAATCTACCACTAAATCCTGTAGCTTTTCGGCTAATTTCTTGTTCTTTTCCTTCGCGAGCGCCGCCTGGATGGAATCCAGATGTGTGGTCTGTCCCCATTCCTCAAAAACCATGACGGCAAAGCTGCGCTCTTTGAGCTTTTTGGAGGCGAACAGCGCCAAGACCTCCGCTTCCCACTCCTGATGATTCTTGAATACCTCCACAAGCTGTTTTTGAACAGCTTCTGAGTCCATTGGTATCAATTCGAACAGGCTATCTTTGTACTGGTCAAGGGACTGCTCGCGTGCCAGCACCTTGAGGCAGATGCAGAATGCGGCTTCACTGTCCCTGCATATGGGCTTCTGCACGCCTTCAATCCATTGTTCACCCTCTATTTTGAGCGCTTCTGCGATGCCAATCTCCCACTGTTCTTTGTCCTTTTGGCAACGCGCTGCTGCCACCTCTGCATACGCCTCCACAAACAGGATTCTGTCTTTTTTCTGTTGCATAAAATCACAAGCCTCGCCCAAAATCTTGATCTGTCTGTAGATTGGAACCGCTTCTTTGGACAAAAGCTCAAAGATGCCTGTAATCTGCTCTTGATCATACAACAACGAATCGTTGTCCGACGGCTCAACAGTCTCCTCCGATACAGGATATTCCCTAAAATAGCCCAAAGCGCCTTTCAGCAACTGCAATACCAGCGCACGCCGGTAAAATGCAGTTTCTCCGATTGCTTTCAGGTGGTTGATGCACTCATAGTTGACCTTGCTCCATGATCCAGCCGCAAGTTGGTGCTCATGGAACGCCGCAACCAGCGTATCAAGACCGCATTTGCCGAGCAAGTACTGTTTTGCGGTTTCGTTATATTTGTTATAATAATATTTTGCCAGCTCACATGCTAGTTTTTCCAGATAAGTTTCCCTGTACGATGCATGGATTTCCTCATATAAAGCTGGATTGGCATATTGTATCAGCATGACGAGTTTTCTGTATTCCTCGGAGTCTGCCTTCTGTACTGCTGCCCGAATGCCGTCTGGATTCTTCACTGCCATGCGCTGAATCTCTGCCTCACATTCTGCGTGCCAGCAAGTCATGAATAGTTTCTCGTGTGCGGACGCATCAGATGGCTGCCCGTACAGGCACCAGATGAGATAATCCTCATCCGAGATGGGCAGCATTTCTTCAACGATGTCCATGTGGGCATGAAAGCCTTCGTCATCTGTGAGCGCACGGACAGCTTGGAGTGCATTAATGTGATATTTATAAGAAAATCCATATCCCAGCGTCAGGCGAAACAGCAGCTCGAAGCGCACAGAGTGCCGTAGTGCAAGAAACGCACAGCCTGCCATAAATGTAACGTTCATCCAGCCATTGCGCGCGGTGCAGATCGACAATACACTCTGCGGAAACGGTGTATCTGCGTTTGAATTTATAATATATTTTTGCATGATGTCAAGCTCTCTTTGCGTATAGACTTTTGCGGGGTAGGACAAATTCGGAAGTTCTGCAAGTAAATCACTGATCAGAGAATCCGTTAAATCCTGCACTGTTCCCGCTTCTTTCCAATAGAGATACATTGCTGTGAGGAGTATTCTGGCATGCTGCCTGCCCTGTGCTCTTGACTTCTCAACACCGTGACAGTATTGCAGCGCGCGCCTCAAAATCTCCGGGTCCGCTTTGCCGAGTGCTAGCAGTTTCCTTGCCTCCTCTGTGTTTTGATCTTTGTACAGGTACTTGGCGCACAGTGCTGCGCGAAGCGCCATCTTCTGCTCCTCTGCGTGCTCTCCTGTGAGGCAGTCGAGCATTACCTCCAAATCCACCAGCTTTGCAGTGTAATTATCATCTACCAGTATCCGCCACGCAGTAGAACCGCCTACTTCCACGAGCAGGCGGACATAGCGTGAAAGCTCTTCTGTCCGCTTGTTTTTGCGCAGCCATTTGAGATATGTCGGATATCCATCTCCCACGAACGAATCCGTCAAATCCTGCCTCTCCAGCTTTGCAAGCAGCGCGGCGTCCTCCTCATTTTCCATATTGAGGTACTGCCGTGCGATGGGTTCATTCTGCGCGCTCAGGTGCATTCTGCCATACATTGAGTCGCGCAGGTTCTGTTCTTTGGTGTTTTCTGTGTCCATCTCTATTCCTCCATCTAATTCATTTTGTACTATTATTTTGCAGTGCTACTATCTCACAGCCATTTGCACTGCGGCTTTCATCTGTTTCTTTTTTTCATACATGCGGTCATCTGCTGTCTGATGTACCTTATCAATGTCATTGTCCTGCCGGCTTCCAGAGGCATAGCCGTATGCAATCGACAAGTTCAGGTCCTCCGCCGCAAGATTTTTCTGTGCGATATTCTGTTCGAACTGTTCCATCAGCGCAGACAATTTCCTGTCATCGGTGAGCCCTAACACGGCAACAAATTCATCACCGCCAGTCCGCGCTACAACCCCGTACTGACCAAAGGTCTGCGCAATCACCTCGGCGGCGCACCGAATCAGCACATCGCCCTTGGTGTGTCCATAGGTGTCATTTACAGTCTTTAGATTGTTGACATCAAGGCAGACAATCGTGTAGTTTGCCGTCTGCTCTTCACGAATTTTGTTAAAATGTTCCATACAGTACCGTCGGTTGTGAAGCTGCGTCAGCTCATCTGTGTAGGCGCTTTTGATCAGGAAATCACGCTCTTTTTGCTCCATCATCTTGTGTGTCATTTCTATATAAAATGAGATAAACAGAATGCAGATCAATATCATAATGCCGCTCGAGGAGACACCTCTGATCTTGAAAATATCCATTCCAAGATAGCGGCCGCTGTTATAACCAACGAGGTCATACGCAATACAGCCAATCACAATCAACATTCCCAGAACAGACAGCCGATTTTCCAGCTTGGAAAACTTTAGGTTGAGGAGGAGTACGTACAGGAAAAACAGCAGTCCGATGAACAGTATCGCCTGCATGTATTTGAGCATTCCTGCCAGATGCACGATATCGAGCGTGTGGAGTGTCACCATTACGGAGACGGCTGCAAGTTCTATCGCAAGAAAGACGCGGTATGCAATGGCCAGCAGTCTCAGCTTGAGGTTGTACACCTCCTCACGTATGTAAATTGTCAGTGGAATCGGCGCCAGATAGAGCGCCAAATAATTGATAAGTGAGATCGAATAGAGCGGCACCGCAAAAATAAGCATGATATTGTAGTAGCTCAGTGTCCACAATCCCATACAAATCGAAAAGAGAGAAATGCAAAACAGTCGGATATATTTGGCCGAATAAAGAAGTGCAAAGATCGTAATCACGCAGACAATCAGCCCAAAAAGAATCAGGAAGCAGCCGCTGAACAGGGGCAGCCTGTTCTCTGTAATCAACACGCGGTAGGCATTTTTCCACTCATACAGCCTTATGGAATCCAGCGTTGTAAAGACTTTTTCCTCTGCGACTGTCATATGGATACGAAATCTTTTTCCCTGATAGGTGTTTGGAAAATTGATAAACTGATACCCGCTGCCGAGTGTTTTTCCCGCGGCAAGCCTGTCTACGCCATATTCATATAGGAGTACATCATCAACATACATGCTGACCGCGCTATGTTTGATATGAAAACGCAGCGCACCTTCAACAACCCCCCAGTTTGCTGGAAGTGTACGCTGCATTATAATCTCATCGCCTTTACTGACAGCAGCAAACTGAAGCTCTGTCAGCCGGACATTCTGCCATGTATCTTCATTGATCGTGATATCCCAGCCATCATCCAATACGACACAGTCTGATATCGCAGAATACTCTTTGGTGAGCAGTCCATCGAGTCTGGGCATCCATATCAGAATGCTGATCAGCGCAAAAAGAATCCAGATAATCTTTAGCTTTTTCATACGCCTATTTCCCCTTTTATTTATCATAGCATTGGCGTTTCGTATTGTCAAATGGGGGAAACCCTATGAAGCATTAATTCCGTAATAAGATCCGCTCTGCGCTGGTGCAGGCTTTTAAGTCTTTTTCAGTCTTTTTGTAAAAATCACGGAACTTTTTAGGGCAGGTGATAATCAGCTCAGGAATGGCATCTTTCATGGAGAGCTGCCGCTCTGTCTTATCCCGGCGCACTGCGGCTATCACGCTTTTTAGGTGTTCGCCAAAGTCAATGTAGCACTGTTTTGTCTGCCGCGTCTCCCACTGTGTCAGATGCAGCGAGACTTCATTTTCATAGCTTCTGTAAAATTCCTGATAAATGTACTCGGTCACATAGGGCGTGTATATCGCATACAGCTTCAAAATGCCAAGCAAACTATAATACAGCGCAATCTGACCAGAATGCTGCTGTCTCTCACCGTGTTTTTGGGGCTGGTAGAGCCTTTCTTTTGCTATCTCGATATAGTAATCGCAGAAATCTTTCCAGAACAGGGTATCAATCTCGTGTCTTGCCTGCCCAATCTCATACTCATATAACAGTTCTGCTGCCTTTTTCGTCGTCTCGTTCACGCGCTGCAAAATCCATTGGTCAACGGGCAGCAAATCCGATTCGTCATAAGTCTCTGGCTTCTGGAAATCTGTTAGCTGCAAAATGGCAAACTTCGCGGCATTGTACAGCTTTTGGATAAAGCGCTTGGAGAGTTTGAGTTCATCCTCGCTGAAAAAGGTATCTGTTCCAAGCCTGCTGTTCGCTGCCCAGTAGCGCACTGCGTCGGCGGAGTGTGTCTCGACCAGCGCGATCGGGGAATCGGCGCCGTTATGCTTGGACTTGCTGATCTTCTCCCCGGGCTTTGCCAGCACGAAGCCGCTAATCATTATATCACGCCACGGTATTCTCCCAGTATGATACAAACTTTTGACAATGGAGTAAAATGCCCATGTTCTGATAATCTCATGCGCCTGACTGCGCATTCCCATAGGAAGCAGCTCGTCGGTACAGTCCTGCGGCTCGCCATATCTGGCATTGATGAGCGTCGTGACCGAGGAGGTCGCCCATGTATCAAACACTGCCGTCTCAGGGATAAAGTCGGTACAGCCGCAGGCACAGGCATGAAGCGGATTCGTCTCGAGCGGATTGACTGGAAGCTGCTCTGGCGCGGCAAAAACAGGCTGTTTGCAGTCCTTGCAGTACCACACTGGAAACGGAACGCCAAAATACCGCTGTCTCGAAATACACCAGTCCCACTTTAAATTTTCCACCCACGTCTGATAGCGCTTCTTCATATGGGCCGGATGCCAGTGAATCTCGTCCGCCGCCTTTAAATATTTCTCCCGATCGGTCAGTACGTCAATGTACCACTGTCTTGAGGGCAGAAATTCCACGTCTGTGCCGCAGCGCTCATGGATTGCAACCATGTGCTGTATCGTCTCCTGTCTCACCAGAAGTCCCTGATTCCGCAGACAGTCGATGATATGCTGTCTTGCTTTTCTTATGGTCATGCCGCCGATATAAGATACATCGGAAGCAATCGTTCCGTTCGGCAGAATAATTTTTTTATAAGACAAATGGTGTTTCTCACACCAGTCCATGTCTGCCGAATCCCCGAAAGTAGCGCACATAACCGCGCCGGTTCCTTTTTCCATGGAAACGGTCTCATCGGACAAAATGGGAATCTCAAAATCATATAGCGGTACCGTTGCCGTCTTTCCAATATAATTATGGTAGCGGCTGTCCTCTGGATGCACAAAAATGCACACGCAGCCTGCAAGCAGTTCCGGTCTGGTGGTCGCGATGAGCAGCGTTCCAACAGGTGTTGCAAAGTTGAGGTAATTAAATGTAGTCTCGCACTCCTTTGTCTCTAGCTCGGCCTGCGCGATGGAGGTCTGGCACTCGGTACACCATAGCACGGGAGACTCTTTCATGTAAGCTCTTTTGTTTTTCGCAAGCTCAAGAAATGATTTTTGCGAAATCTTCTGCGACAGCTCTGAGATGGTCTGATACTGTAAATTCCAGTCCACACTAAAGCCCAGCCGCTTCCACAGATTCTTAAATTCCTCCTCGTATTTGGCGATGGTTTGCAGGCATTGATCTCGAAATTCGCTGCGCGGCAGCGCGTTGGCATGAATGCCCTTGTCCCGCTCTACAAGCCGCTCAGTGGGCAGTCCGTTATCGTCAAAGCCAAACGGATAAAACACGTCATATCCCTGCATTCGGCGAAACCGCGCGATCATTTCTGCCTGCGTGTAAGAGAACACATGTCCGATGTGCAGTTTGCCGCTGACAGTCGGCGGCGGCGTGTCGATTGAAAAGGTCTTGCGCGCTCTGTCATTTTGGTATCTGTAGATCTCCTGCGCTTCCCAGAAGTTTTCCAGATCTGTCTCTGTCTTGTGAAAATCATATTTTTTGTCCATGCTTCGTTCCTCCTAAAAATAGTATTATGATAACAAAACAGACAAAAAACCGCCCTAAAACACCTCTCGATGCTTAGGGCGGACTGACATGTCCGTGGTACCACCTAAATTCAGAAAAAATTCTGCACTCTGTACGATGCGGGAATGCCCTTACTGGATTCCGATATCGCTTCCCTTGATAACGGTGGGAATCTCCGTTGGAGTCTACTAAGAGTCTGTTCTCTGTTCAATCCAAAGCTCAAAGGCTACTTCCATACACCCTTCACGAAAGTTTTCACCAGCCACTTTCTCTCTGTTCATCAGGAATGCATGTACTCCTCCTCGTCGATGCTTTTTGTCCGTAATTGTTTATACGCATTATAGCACATTACTGGGCGTTGTCAATATGATTTTTGGCATATTCCAGAAATTCCGGTGTCTTGGACCAGTATTTCACACCCCAGTTTTCGAAATTCCACTCCTCCATGTAGTCATTGCACTCGTAGTCCACATAGTACAGCGTACTGTCGTCTTTTTGCAGAATAAAATTCGTGGGAAAATAGTCGATATTGGTGTTTGCAGGATACAGCACACCACACATTTTCTTCACCTGCACAATGCAGTCTGCGGGGAGTGTATCATCAAGCACCATCTCGTACACTGTTTTTCCGTCGATGTACTCCTTGACCAGACGTTCATTGCTGACATCGGCGTCGAGCAGCTTGGGCATGGGGATTCCGATTTTGTGCAGTCTGTCATAGTCGCGCAGCTCTGCTGCCATCTTATCGCCAAACTGGTAATAGTCACAGGGCTCATGATGAATCTGCTTCACGACGACTGTCTGGCTGTCGTCTTTTGCCAGATAAGAATAGCCGCCTTTTCCTTTGCCGAGCAGTTTGAGAATTTGATAACTTTTGCCGTTTACTTCGAGTTGTTCCATATGGTTGTACTCCTTTTGATTATTGTTTTAGGAATTGTAGGAAAACAATATATTGAACCGATTTTGCAGTGTCTGAAACAATAAATTCCATCAATCAATATCAGCGATAGTATCTATTTTCAAGTATTCCTCTAAATCTGCATAAAATAAATCAAACGCGTCCTCCTCGTTTGATGTTATAAACAGATAGATCTTATGCCAAGGGCGGTATACTTTGAATCTTTCTTTCTGATTGACCCACTTTTCAAAGCCCGGAAAAAATGTCTGTGCAGGTTCTTCCTGATGGCTTCGATTGTATGCATCGATGTAGCCGCGCAGAAAAATATTCGTCTGTGTCAACGATTTCTCTCCTGTCATCAAGTATGGACGAATCTTTATCATCGTCAGTACTTTCCATAATTGCTGGTAAAACTCATGATGACACTGTGGATTTTTGAATGTAATCTGTGCAATATCCTGTCCATAAATCTGTATATTTTCTGCGCGGTAACATGACGAATCTTTTGCTGTGACATTCGCTTCCTCACATTCTATAAATATCCCATTTTGATAATAAAAGTACAGTTCTTGATAAAATAAATCAAATGCCTCCTCCTCATATTCTGTATGAAAGCGCAGAATATTACTCCATGACTGTGTTAATTTACAGGCGTATTTTAATTCAATCCATCGCTGAAATCCCGCTAAAAAATCCCATATTTTCAAGTCGTGAAGCTCATATACCTGCGCTTCTTTGTCAGGTTTGTAAGCTTCAAAAGATGGTTTGATATGCAGAAGTTCCATGTGAAAACCAAACAGATAACAAGCTAATAAATGGAGTGATTTGGCACCCAGGAAGCGCTTATAATCTGCTTTGATCTCTTCGAGAAACTGTATTAATTTCTGGTATTTTTGCTGTATTTCCAATTTGTGAAATTCTAGTTTTGCATGTTTGTACGTTGGATTTTTCTTTAGAATACCTGCTAAAATTTTCTTCGCAGATGCGGTCTCTTTTTCCTGTATCAGATACATGGCGTATTGAAACGCGACTTTTTCATTGTTGCTGTTTTTCTGATAGGATCGCGTCAGGAAATAATTGGCTAAATCAAATTGTTTGCGCGCAAAATAGCATTCATAGAGACGCGCATATGTCTTAAAATGTTCTTCCATCAAAGCTGATTTTAGATAGTATTTGATTGCAGTTTCGAGTTGGTTTTCTTGTCTGTACGCCTCTGCCTTACAGTAATAATAGTAGCTGTCCTTCTCCATTTTTCACCTTTCTTTTGATATTTTAATCTTTTGTTTCACGAGATTTATTTGTGATTATTTTCTCTGCTTCTGGTTATTTATCTGACTCAACATTGCGCAAAAATCCGACATATGTAACCACAAAATACACACTATATACACCTAAAAAAAGCACCAATGAAATCCCAAAATATACCACAACAGGCGTCGTTGTACCGGCATAAAGATTGAACTTTCCGCCCACAAATCCTATAATAATTCCGCTGATTACAGCCGCAAAAAGTGCTGGGCACAAGTAAAATACAAACAATTGTCTCAGAATTAGACCTGCAATCTCTCGCGTTCCCATGCCGATCTGACGCAGTACCTGATATCGGAATTTGTACTTCGCAGAGTCGCTTAACTGCTGGACGGACAATACCGTCAGTGCAACGCACAAAAAGACCAGACCAATATAAGTAAGTGGAAAAATGACAGATGACAACATACATTTCATCTCCAGCAGAAGATTATCACGAACCAGATTGTCGGAGCCCCACACAAGGATTGACTCCGAACCTACACACTCTGTTCCGCCAAGCATTGTGTCTGCATCTATGTTCACAGCATCATCTAATAATTTCCTTAAATTTTCCGGTGTTTTGCCATCGAGCTGCACCGCAAGCTCCGAATAAAATGGACGCATCTTCGCTGTCACGGCATCCGGCACAACAATCACATAGTCCCCGCCATTGTGCCCGTCCTGCGAAAACGGCTCTGTGTGGTATCCCGCAAACCGAAGTCTTCTGTCACTTGTCTCGATGACAAGCTGGTCAGAAAAGTCTCCCGTCTCGCGAAACACTCTGTCTTTGATATGAATCGCATACTCCTCATTGCTTAGTGCAATCGCATCAAGGCCAAGCATTCCCCGCAGATGATTGTAATCTGTCAGAGACATATAGGTGTCATAGCTACAGTACGCTAAATTCCGTTCTTCCAAAAGCGCCTGCAAATCCGGCGACCCATCGGCTTTTTTGTACATATCACCAAATACTTGTAAATGCGTATACAGCCAGACATTTATTTGAGTTGTCTGATTCTCGTAAATATGGTACGCATAGGCTTCCTTGACCGGCACATTGTTCTCTATAATAGAAAGCTGGTCGGCAAAATCCTCCTCCACATACGCACTGTGGATATGGATATCAAACGGCATTTTGTCAGGGAGCATACGATTCTCATAAAAATTGAACATCATCGCGACAGAGCAGCCGAGAAACGCCAGTACAAACAGCGCTGTCAGTGTTCCCATTGTAAAGCGCATGGTTTTGATTTTTGATGCAAACTGCCTGAGCAGAAACAGCGTTTGCGCCTTGTAAATCGCGTTTCCCCCACGGCGCACATAGATGACAATCCATGCAGACAAACCCATATAAAATAGATATACGACAAGCACCAGCCCAACCAGAAAGAGAAGCATCGTGTGTGACCCCCACTCTTTTCCATAAAAGAGCCACACTCCAAACAGCACCAAAAAGAGAATGGAAACCGGAAACAACCATTGTTTCAGCTCCTCATGAGACTCCTTGATTTCTTCATTCTGACGCGCTGCATTCATGAAGCTGTGGATATTCATTCTTCTGAGTTTCCCTTTGCACCGAAAGAGCGCCAGCAGATAACAGCCCGCATAGCACGACGCAGTCATGATGAGACATCTGCGGTTAAATTCAATATTGATGCTATACTCTGACAATACCATGCTGTAGAGTATCGCCATTAAGATCTGCTGCACCAGCACACCAAAGACAAGGCCCGCCAGAAATGCCCCCGCACCGAGCAGCACACTCTCGCGCATATACAGCTTTGCGATCTGGCGCTTCTCCATGCCAAGCAGCAAATAGATACCAAATTCCCGGCTTCTCTTTTCCAGAATAAACCGCATCATGTAATTTATCAGCCATGCAATAATCAGGACGATGAAAAAAGTGGCAAGTCCCAGCATGACCTCCATGATCTCCACTCCCTGAAAGCTGTCACGGATTTCCTTAGAAAAAATCAGGCTGTTGAAGGCAAACATCAGTGCTACTACCACTGTCATCGTAAAAAAATAGACAAGGTAATCCTTTGCGGAGCGGCGGACATTCCGCAATGCAAGTTTAGCGAGCATCTTTCACACCTCCCGTCGCAGATAACACATCGAGTATCGCATTCAGAAATTCACGCCTGCCCTTCTGCCCGCGAATCAGCTCATGAAAAATCCTGCCGTCTTTTAGAAATAAGATGCGGCTGCAATAGCTTGCCGAAAAGGCATCGTGCGTCACCATGAAAATTGTCGCCCTTTTTGATGCATTCAAGCTCTGGAAGGTCTCCAAGAGCGTTTCTGCTGCCTTGGAGTCAAGCGCCCCTGTCGGCTCATCTGCAAGCAGCAGCTTGGGATGATTGATGAGTGCCCGCGCGCATGCGCAGCGCTGTTTCTGCCCGCCGGAAACCTGATACGGAAATTGATTGCGAATTTCCCAGATGCCGAGCAGCCGCATCATCTCCTCGCTCCCCTTTTGGATTTCCTTTTTGCTCTTATTCTGAAGCGTCATTGCCAGCACGATATTCTCCCCGACGGTCAGGGTATCGAGCAGGTTATACTCCTGAAATACAAATCCCAGATTTTCCTTGCGGAATTTTGCAAGCTGGTCAGGCTTTAACTCTGTAATATCCGTCTCCTGATAGTAAATATGCCCCGCTGTCACGCTGTCAATTGTGGCAAGCATGTTGAGTAAGGTCGTCTTGCCTGAGCCCGAAGCCCCCATCACACCCACAAACTCCCCCTCTGAAACCTGAAAGCTCACGCGGTCAACCGCCTTTGTCATGCCCGCCGCGCTGCCGTAATACTTCTCTACATCGCATACATTGATATAGCTTTTCATCTGAATCCTCCATTTCTGTACGATTGCCTTTATGTAGATAAAATCATATTATCAGAAATGCAGATGGTGTGGTATCACTGTCGGTTACAGTTCTCTTACAATTTTGTAACTTAACGGAGCATCGTGTTGCGCTATATCTTAATTTGACCGGATCAAAAATGTGCTGACCGGAAATTTCATGATAATTTTTGTGCCCACAGTTTCCTCTGAATCCGCAGAGATTTCAATACCGAGCTTTCCGCACAATTTTTCACACAGATAGAGTCCCATACCTGTCGAGCGCTCGCAGGTTCTGCCGTTCGTGCCGGTAAAGTTTTTCTCAAAGATGCGCGGGAGTTCCTCTTGGCGGATACCGATGCCGTTGTCCTCCACCACCAAACAGGTTTCTTTTGTATGCTGTTGTGTGTAAATACGTACTTGGGCGTTTTCTTCACGCCTGTATTTCAGGCTGTTTTGCAGTATTTGGTTCAGGATAAAGGCAATCCATTTTCTGTCGGTATGAACGGGCTTTGGGCAGTCGATCTCCACTTGTACACCATTTTGGATAAAATAGTATTTGTTTCGCGAAACAATCTCCGCCGCCACTTCCGCCAAATTTGTCTCCTGAATGATATAGTCCTTGTACACCTCGTCAGAGCGCGCATAGTACAGTGTCCGTTCCACCAAATTCTCAATCTTTCCATTTTCCTTGACAATGCTGCGCGTAATGTCGTTTTTATGATTTTCGCAAAGGAGGGCAATGCTGGTAATCGGCGCCTTGATTTCGTGTACCCAGCTCTCGATGTATGCGCGGTAGTCGTTTTTCTGCGTCTCGGCTGCATGTATTTTTTCGATGACAGAACGATTGGACTGGCGAATCAGTTCTCGATAGAGTCTGTCCTCGAGCCTGTCAGAATAGGGCATCAGTTCCCCGAGCAGAAAGCGCTGGTCCACCTGTGCAAGCACTGCCTCCATACGGGTAAAATACTGCTTCCGCCTCCAATATTCAGAGCCTGTCCAGACGCCCAGCACTACAAGCCAGCAAACCAAAATTAACAGACAGGCATCGGCCGGATAACCTGTCGCGCACAAAAAGACGGCGAGTGCCGCCATACAGCAAAGATGGAGTAAATACAACAGTAATTTGTCCCGCACAAACGAAATGATATTCATAAACGATACCCCATTCCCCGCTTTGTCTCCACAAAATTCTGCACGCCAAGATGTTCTAGCTTTCCGCGCAGCCGTGTCATATTCACGCTCAATGCATTGTCGTCGATAAACACCTGATTGTCCCACAGGTACTCAATCAGCTCTATGCGCGGTATAATCCTGCCCGTATTCTGAAATAGATAATGGAGAATCTTGAACTCATTTTTGGTCAGCTCACAGTGACTGCCTTGATATCCAATGCTGCCGCGCGCAATGTCGAGCACGACACCTTTGTACTCTAGTTTATTAAGCTCTCTTGCGCCCGCTTTTTTCGTTCTTTTTAATACTGCCGCGATGCGTGCCAGCAGGATTGGCGGATGAAACGGCTTCGTGATATAATCGTCCCCGCCCTTTAACATTCCGTTTAGCTCGTCTGCGGCATTGGTCTGGCTGGTCAGAAAGAGAATCGGCACATCGGACACAGCACGAACCTCAGTACATATATCAAAGCCAGATGCGCCCGGCAGCTTGATATCCAATAAAATCAAGTCCGGCGATGCCGCAAGTGCCGCAGATGCCGCATTCGCAAAATCGTCAAGGGCTGTCACTTCATAAAGTGCATTTTGCAGAAGCAGTGTCAATTCCTGACGGATTGCGGGTTCATCTTCTATGAGTGCGATGCGCATAATGTTTTATCCTTTCTATCACAATTTCTATCACTTGCCAAACAAGAAGCGATCTGGCAAGCGTTGCTGTGCGGCGGAAGATAATGTGATTTCATCGCTATATTTCGCAGACGGATATTTCTGCGTGTACATACCGCTTCCCTATGTTGTCTGCGCATCGGGCACAAACTGGTCTGGATACTTGATACTCCCCCCGTAGCCACAGACCCCCATGCGCGGGGAATTACACACATTCAGCCGCATTTCCTCGTCACACGCATGTGTTTTGGCACAGTCCTCACACAGAAACACTTCATTAAGAAACTCATATAAACACTCCATACAGATTACGGCGGCTGGCTTTTTTCCGCATTCACTGCATAGATATTCATGGGGATTATTTCTTGACAGCAATGTCAGTTTTTCTTTCTTCAAAGCCTTCTTTGAATAATTGACTACTGTTATCATCAGTTCTGTGGTACTGCCAAAATCATACTCATACCGAAATGTCATGCCTTCTCTCAGCACTGTGCTGAGCTTGTGTCTCATGTTCTCCGAAGGCTCTCCCCAAAAATCATCCGTCTCTGGATCGGAATCATAGCTGATTCCCTCAATCTCAAAAGCACTCAAATGCCCACAGCACTCAAGCCATATATCGCGCAGAAAAATATCAAGGTCCTCCAGTGTTGCCTTCTCGCTGATCTCGACAAAAAGCCAGTGCTCCCTGCCGTAACGCGGATAGATTGCAAGCTCATAATAACCGCTCTTCTTCGCTCCAGCCCCAGCTTCGGCGGCGCACCGCTCTTTGCATGCTGCGAGATGTCTTGACATATAGCTGTAGGTGTATTCCTTTGCGCAGTATTTACATTTTCCTTTTATCTTTTGAGCCATCTTGTTTTCCTTTCTTTATCAAAAATTTACAATACCACTTGTTCCAAATAATGTATCTTTGTCCCGTTCTGTTTGCTCACCCTTTCTGTATTATATTGTGTTTATTTAATTATACTATAAAAAACATTCTTTTGGTGATGTTTTTGCATAAAACAAGAACTTTTCTGGCGAACTTGAATTGTAATAGACGATCTCTTTCGGGTATGCTATAATGCAATTGTCTATCATAGTCTGATTTTTACACAGGAGGGACAAACGATGCACCACATACTTATTGCGATCAAAGAGATAATAGACAGTAATCTGAAGCTATACCTTCCTCATGTCGCGTCTGATCATCTGGAAAATAATGGTGCGGTATATTACATGAACGGAAAAGACGGAACGGAGTTCGATTGGTACATTAATGAGAAATTCCCTCCATTTATGGTATTTTATAATGATAAAGCGAATCTGGGCGCTGTCTGTCAGCAGTTAGATTCGGATATTTTCAAATATATTGATATGCCAGCAGGCACAAGACTCATTCGCATCTCTCCCGATGCCTTTGAGGCAGATAAAAATGATAAGAAAATCTATATGATAAAATCATCAAGATAAAGGAGACTGATTCAACATGAAATTTCAAGTAGATCGTGAAAGAGGGAATGGACTTGTTCTGATCGACCGAGATTCTATGAAAGAACTGGACGATGAGTTGCTCTATGCATTCGATATCCTGCTAGACCGCAGTGGAAAGACAGAACTTATCTATGATTTTCCAGACGAGGACTGGCACACGGTATGGGTGCGGGAGACAGAAGCGCTCCGAAATTTCTGTAACAGTGGTAAAATGATTGTCTGGCTGTTTGACGAGAAGCTCAAATTCGAAACAATAGATGGCGTATTCCAGACAGACGACGCCCTGGCGGCTTCTGACAAATGGCTGTATGCTCCTACTGGCGATCTGCTCGCTGTCACAGCCAGCGAATTGATTCAATGTCTGTGCTATCCCGAACTGGAAATGGAGGAGGTTTTTACGGTGTCCGTACCAAAGGGATGGTATGCCATATCAGACAGTGGTATTGAGGAAATCAAGTACTGCAAAGGAAATCCCTGCACTGCTGTCTTTGAGAATATTCAAGAGGCTTGAGAAGAGCAGATCATTATCGGCGGCGGATTGGCAGGCTCTCGTAAAGCAATTGTGCCAGCACTGCAAATTTTTCGAGTGTGAGCGCCTCCCCCCGAATGGTGGGTGCGCATTCCATTTTTTCGAGTGCACACAGGATACTGTCTTTTTCCAGACAAAGCCCTGCGGCGTTTCCGAGCGCGTTGACCAACGTCTTTCTGCGCTGGTTAAATGCTGCACGGATCAGATCAAACATAAATTTTTCATCTGGAACGGTCACGGGCGGCGCGGCATGGCGCGTTAATTTTATGACAGCACTGTCAACATTGGGGCGCGGCATGAAACAGCCTGCCGGCACGGTCATCATGACCTCCGGTTTTGCATAATACTGGACTGCCAAGGACAGTGCGCCGTAGTCCTTCGTGCCGGGACCCACCTGCATACGCTCTGCCACTTCCTTCTGCACCATGATGGTAATGCTGTCGAGCGGCACATGGCTTTCGAACAGTCCCATGATTATGGGCGTCGTAATATAATACGGAAGGTTCGCAACGACTTTAACCGGCCTTCCATTATTTTTTTCCTGTACAAGCGCATGGAGGTCAAGCTTTAAAATATCCTCATTGATGATGGTAACGTTATCATATGCCGACAGCGTATCCTGCTCAAGTATTGGAATCAGTTTCTTGTCAATCTCTACAGCGACCACCTCTCTTGCATGTTCACACAAGTACTGGGTCATTGTACCGATTCCCGGGCCAATCTCAAGGACGCAGTCGTTTTCATTCACACCAGCCGCTTTGATAATCTTTTCAAGGATATTTGCGTCGATTAGAAAATTCTGCCCGTATTTTTTCTGAAAATTAAAGTGGTATTTCTGCAATACTGCAATGGTATTTGTGGGATTTCCTAGCGCTGCCATCTGCGTTCCTCCTAGCATTGAATCTGATACAACCGCCGTGCATTTTCTGTAGTAATTTGGACAACCTCATCATAAGACAGCCCTTTGAGCTCTGCGATTTTTTGTGCAATCAAAGGTAAATTCAGCGAGGTATTCCGCTTGCCGCGGTTTGGCTCCGGCGACAGATACGGGCTGTCGGTCTCGAGCAAAATCCGCTCAATGGGAACAGCCTCCACCACTTCCTTCATTTTCCTGCCGTTTTTAAATGTGACTACACCGCCGACGCCGATATAAAATCCCATTGCGACATACGCGAGCGCAAGCTCCGCACTGTAAGAAAAACAGTGGATTACGCCGCCGGCTTCGCTGGCATGGTGTGCGGCCAAAATGTCATAAGTATCCTTCGCAGCGTCTCTGGAATGAATGATCACTGGCTTTTTGAGCGCTTTTGCAAGTTCAAGCTGGCGCACAAACCATTTCTTCTGAACTGCCGGGTCTGGCTCGTCCCAATAGTAATCCAGACCAATCTCCCCGACTGCCACCACCTTCTGATGTGCGCACTGCGCCGCGAGCCATTCAAACTGCGCTTCGTCGAGCGCCGCGCTCTCGCTCGGGTGCACCCCTGCTGCCGCATATATATACGGATACTGTTCTGCGAGCTGTATGCTGGTCTGTGTGCTTTCCAGGCTTGCGCCTACATTGACCAGACAGCCGATCATATTTTGCTGCATGGAGGCAAGGAGGGTCTCTCTGTCCTCATCAAACGCCTCGTCATCATAGTGGGCATGTGTCTCAAATATCATGAATTTATCCCCTTTTTGTGAAGCTGTTCACTGATAAGCGAACCAAGTAGCTGGTTTTCTAAAATATGATAATGGAAAAGGCGCCAAATGTCAATTAGCTGGAAAAATTTGATTCAAAACTTTGATTCAAAACTTTGATTCAAAACTTCTTTCATTTTAGCCTGATTTTAACTGGATTTAGATTTTACTTTTATGTATAGTATTATATAATAAAACGTGCAGCAACGATAGTCCTGATTCGAACCTTTTCACAAAGGAGATGAAACATGTACGAAACATTGATTACAAATATTGTCAACAATATCTTCCATATTGTCTGGTTTAATAATCTTGTGTTAGAACCGAAATATGATAAAAGAAAGACGCTGTTCATCACAATCCTTACCGGCATCGTCTTTCAGTCCGCTGTCTTGGCTGCTATCCGGCTCGGACTTCCCAGAATGGTCTTTTTTCTCGGTGCGTATATTGTGACTGCCATTGTATTTGGCAGCGTATTTTTGTTTGTGCTGTCTGCTTCAAGCCCCAAAAAGGCTGTGTTCCTACTCTCCGCCTACTACTGTCTGTGGACATTTATCTACGGACTTATATCGCTGACAACCCAAAGCGCGGCAGGCGCGGGCGGCTATGGCATCTGGGGGCTGCGCTTTGGCCTGAATCTCCTTTTCCTGTTTCTGTACCGCCGTTTTTTCAAAAAAAAGCTGCTCTATATCTATCGTCAGATGCAGAGCGATTACGGTATGATCACCTGCATTTCCGGCCTGACGTTTGTTATGATGACCTTTTTGCTGTGTTACAATGAATATCATATAGAGAAAAATGTAACCCATGTTTTTATCATGACGCTGTGTTATCTGTTTATGCTGATTGTACATATGCTGTTGTTTTACTTTATGGCGCAGGCAAACCACGCGCACCAGCTCCGGCTGATGCAGATGCATGAACAGCTCTTGCTGGCACAGATGGAGGGCTATGAAAAAATCGAGCGCAATGCACGGCAGACGCGCCATGATTTCCGCCATCATAACATGGTTGTGATGGGGCTTGCAGAACGTCAGGATTACAAAGGCATTCTCGAATATCTTGCGGAATATGAGCGGATTGAAACTGAAAAATTTGACCGCAAATTCAGCAAAAACTACGCGGTCAACAGCCTGATTTCCACCTATATGCAAAAGGCGAAACAGAGCGGCATTGAGATGAATGCCGATATCCGCCTTGACAAGACCCTCTGCGTCTCCGATGTCGATTTGGTGTGCGTATTCTCAAATATGCTGGAAAATGCGGTGAACGGCTGCACGCAAGCTGCCAAATCACGCCGGATTGAGATTGTCGCTCACCAGAAAAATGCCATGCTGCTCCTCAAATGCGAGAATAGCTGCACGGACGAAATCCACTTCTGCAACGGTATTCCGCAGGCAAAAGACCACCAAGGCATCGGCGTGGAAAGCATTCTAAACATTGCCGAGAAATACAGTGGAGATGTGCATTTTTCTGCTGAGCATGGTATCTTCCGCTGTAGTGTGCTGTTAAAAAACTGTTCTTGACGGCTGTTGAAAATCCTATGGTTCTGTCTTGTCCACACGGACAAACTATGTTAAAATTCTATACATAAAAATTCGTACTTACAAGGAGTAACCCCATATGGAAACAGCAGAACTTATCCCCTTATCAGGTATCCAAATCCAAGACAAAACAATCGCACTGTCCTCCACCCGCAGGGAGGTGGAAGCATTGCTGGGCGCACCTTATTCCAGCCACAAAAATTCACTATATTACTTCCAAAACGAAGTTCGATTTGACTTTGACGCCAATGACAGACTGAACTTCATAGAATTTTTAGCCGGAATCGACGGGCAGCTCCAGCCGCAAATATACGGCGTCCCTGCCTTCCAGATTGAAGCGGACGATCTGTTTGATATTCTCAGCGCCCAAAACAACGGCGAAATAAACGACTGTGAACATGGCTATTCATATGCCTTCTTAAATATCAGTGTCGGCATATATCGTTCGCGCACACCGCAGGCTGTGGAATACATGATCGAAGACGCCGAGGACGACGGCGAACCAATGGACGAGGAGGATATCGCATTGGAGCTGCGCCAAGCAGCACACTGGGCTACGATCGGTATTGGCGTTGCAAATTATTATAAGTAAGCGAGGTATCCTATGATTGATTCTGAACTCTTGAAACCCGAAGCATACCGCTTCATACAATCCGACGAGCACTTGGGCAGATATGTGATTCTGCTCGGGCTTGCGGGAAGCTATTCCTATGGAACCAACAATGAAAAAAGTGACATTGATGTCAGGGGTGTGACCCTGAACAGGAAATCAGACCTCATCGGTCTGACCCGTTTTGAACAGTATGTGGACACCCAGACCGACACCACCATCTACAGCTTTATGAAAATGATCACGCTGCTTTTAAACTGCAACCCAAACACAATCGAGCTGCTCGGTCTGAATCAAGAACATTATCTGTACCTGCACCCGCTCGGTCAGGAGCTGATTGACAATGCGCACCTGTTTCTGTCCAAGCGCGCGATTCACTCTTTTGGCGGCTACGCGGACGCCCAGCTTCGGCGCCTGCAAAATGCGATGGCAAGAGATTCCTACCCACAAAGTGAAAAAGAACAGCACATTTTTAACTCGGTCAAAAACGCGATGTACGATTTTAGCAGACGCTATGAACCCTTTGAAAATGGCGCAATCCACCTCTACACAGACAAGGCGCTCAACCCTGACTTTGAGACAGAGATTTTCGTCGATGCGAAGCTTACGCACTACCCGCTGCGCGATTACAAAAATATCTGGAACGAGATGCACAACATTGTGAAGGATTATGACAAGCTCGGAAAACGCAACCGCAAAAAAGACGACAATCACCTAAACAAACATGCCATGCATTTAATTCGGCTCTTTATGATGGCTATTGACATTCTGGAACAGGGCGAAATCCGCACGTACCGCAAGGAAGAACGCCAGCTTTTGACCGCAATCCGAAATGGCAGCTTCCAGAACACAGACGGCACCTTTCGGAAGGAGTTTTATGAACTGTTAAACGACTATGAGCGGAAATTAGACAATGCCGCCGCGCATACCGCCCTGCCCGACGAACCGGACATGGCGCGCGTGCAGGCGTATGTGATGGCAGTCAACGAAAGGGTGGTGCGCGATGAAATATAAAGATTATGAAGGTTCGGTCAACGACCTTATCCTGCTGAAATTAAAAGAAATAGAAACCGCACATCATGTAAAAATACTACACGCCATTGAATCCGGCAGCCGCGCTTGGGGCTTTGCTTCGCCGGACAGCGACTACGATGTGCGCTTGATCTATGTGCGCCCGCAAAATGACTATCTGAAATTGCAGCCCAAGCAGGATTTTATCGAATGGGCGCTCGACGAGACACTCGACATCAACGGCTGGGATTTATCCAAGGCTTTGCAGCATTTCCACAAATCCAATGCAACGCTTTTCGAGTGGGCAAACTCACCCGTCGTCTATTACACGACACCAGCGTGGCAGCAAATCTATGGGGTGGCACAGCGCTATTTCTCGTGCAAATCCTCCATGTACCACTACTACGGCACCGCGCGGAAGAATTACCACGAACACCTGACCAATGATTTCGTGAAATATAAGAAGTATTTCTATGTGCTGCGCCCGATTCTGGCTTGCAGATGGATAGAACAAAAATCCTGCCCGCCTCCGGTTTTGTTTGAAGAACTCGCAAACGAAGTATTGCCGCCAGCGTACAAAGAGCTTGTCCAAAACCTGCTGAAAACCAAAATGCAGATGTTGGAATCTGAGAAAGCGCCCCGGATTGACGCGCTGAACGCATACATTGTAAAAGAACTGCATTATTATAAGGAAGCAATTGATACAATGCATGACGACCGCACGCCAGACTGGGACGCCCTAAATGACATTTTTATTCACATGCTGGAACCATAATCATTTCCGGCGCTTATACCCTTCAAAGAGCTGCACCTCATACGGCTGTAGAAACTCTTCCCGCTCTCCTTCTAGCAGCGTGTACATTCCGTGAAGATGGTACACCTGCTCGTCGGCGGTGTGGTTGATCACAAACAGCCATACTTTCTCATCGCTCTCCCGGGTCATCATCTCCACGCCGTCCGCGGCGGTGCCAAGCGTCTCAATCTCGCAGGCATGGGTGATATACGTCATAATGTCCTCCATCAGTTCGTCACCCGGCTCAGTTCCAATATACCACGTGGTACCGCTGCCATACTTGTTTTCTGTGATGGCGGGCGTCTGCTTGTAGAAGCCCGTGGAATACTCGGCAATCTGGTTTGCACCCTTTAGCGCGATGATATCGCACCACTTCTCAATCTCATATTCCTTCTTGCCGTAGAGCACACCGCCTGTCGTCTCCAGCAGACAGTCGTACTCCGGCACTTCGATGCCGCACAGCTCGCCGAGCCGTCCCGGCAGCTCACGGTCCGTCATGCACAGATTTGTCGCATCTTTCACGCCGGTGCGCATCGTCAGCACCAGATTCCCGCCGTCTGCCACATAGTCCATATAGTGCTGTTCAAGCTCCGGCGTCATCAGATATTGGAGCGGCGCTATCACAAGCTTATACTGTGACAGATCATCCATGCCCTGCACGAAATCAACTGGAATTTTCTTGTCATACAGCGCCTTATAATACTTGTGCAGTTGTTCGACATATTGCAACTGCGGGTGGTTGGGCTGAATGTCCAATGCATAGTTCTGTCGGAAGCTATGGACGATTGCGACCTCTGGACAGGGCATACTGCCCTCGAAATCCTCCATATATTTTGTGAAAGTCTCCGTCAGCCTTTTCGCCTCATGGTAAGTTCTGCCGGGGTTGCCGCTGTGCCCCAGAATGCCGTGCCAGTACTGCTCTGTTCCCATCGCGCAGGTTCTCCAGCGGAAAAAGACAACTGCGTCAGCCCCGTGCGCAACAGACTGCATTGCCCAAGCCGCCATCTGTCCCGGCTCTAGCGCCCTGCCCATGATTTCCCAGCCCGCCATGCCAGACTGCTGCTCCATCATCCAAAACGGCTTTTTCTTATAACCGCGAATCACATCGTGGCATGCCGCAAGCTCATTGTCTGGCTGGTGCGGCTGCTTCTGCCAATGCCCCGCAGGATAGATGTCATTGGACACAAAATCCATCAGTCCGGCTAAATCATAATAGTCCACCTTGTTGTCAAAACACATAAAATTATGGGTTATGAAGTGATTTGGACAGTTTTCCCGAATAATCTGCACCTGCCAGTCCGCAAAATCGACAATCAAATCCGAACAGAAGCATTTCCAGTCAAGCATTGCAGACGGATTCTCCCCGACTGTGGTGATCAACGGCGTTCCGATCTGATCAAAGCTGTTGTACCCCTGACTCCAAAATGCGGTTCCCCACGCATCATTCAAGACCTCGATCGTGCCATACTTTTCGCAAAGCCACTTCTGGAACTGCCGCTTGCAGGAATCGCACATGCACAAATCCCCGTGCGAATTGCCCAGTTCATTGTCAATCTGCCAGCCAATGACGCCCGGATTGTCCGCAAACCGTTTGGCAAAAGCGCTCACAAATCTGCGAATATGCGCGCGGTATGCAAGATTGGACTGGCAATCGTGGTGTCTGCCTCCAAAATACCGTCTCCTGCCCTGTCTGTCAATTGGCTGTATCTCTGGATTTTTCTCAATAATCCACGCTGGAGGCGCCGCCGTCGGCGTGCCGAGAATTGATTTGATGCCATAACTGTCGAGAAGCGCCACTGCTTCCTCTAGCCACTCAAAATGAAATTTGCCCTCTGACGGCTCCATCTTAAACCACGAAAATTCTGCCATGCGCACGACCTGTACGCCCATTTCCTTCATCAGCCGCGCGTCCGTCTCCCAGCGCGCTCTCGGCCAGTGCTCAGGATAATAATCCACACCAAAATGTATCCCCATTTATCATACCTCCGTTTATATACATGCTGTCATGCACCCGTTGATCTCAATCTCCCTGCGGCAAAAAGCAGTGTTCGTCCTCAGACCACTCAAAATATACATCGTCAAGGTTTACCTCCCACTGCGCATCGGGTAAGATATCTTTCAGTTCTGCCAGACAATCTAACCACCATTCTAATGTATCCTGAAAAAGCTCGATATCATCTAAGGACAGCTTTGTCGCACCTTGTAAAATAACAGTTTCATCATTATCTTCCTGGAGCGATTCCCAGTCATAGATGCAGAAGCCCTCGTACAACTCTCCATAAGGATACTGCTCATCATAGCGTTGCGCAATCTCATCGCAGCGTTTTTGGTCCTGCTGTGTGGCTGGCGTTGTTCTTCTTGCTGTATAATAAAGCGATACCCCCATTTTATACTCCTTCCTGTATTTGAAATACATGAATACTTGTTTTGCTGAATCGACTGCTGATTCTTATGGTTTCGTTATCACTGCAACTGCACAGGGCATTCTTCCGTTGATGACAGTGTACGCAACCTGTTTGTACCCTGCGTCCTCAAAGAACTTTTGATAGGATGCCAGCTCAAACTGCCGCCTAAACCGCACGCCCGCCAGCTCAAACACTCGCACTGCCAACCGATTGACACCGCTGCTTCCGTGGATATACGTCGGAATGATAATCTTGCCGCCTGTCTTGCACACCCGCTCAAGTTCTTTTACAGCGGCAACTGGCTTGTCCAGCAGATGTAGCACATTCCCGGCAACGACCTTATCATACTTGTTATCACGGCACTTTAGCTGTGTCAGATCTGCGCGCCTGATGGTAACATTATCATATTTTTGACAGTTTTTGGCAGTCTGCCGCAGCATACCTGTGGAAAAATCCGTTGCCGTCAAATGCCTGCATCGCGGCGCAATATACTTGCTGATCGCACCAGTCCCACAGGCACATTCCAGCACGAGATCGTCCTGTTTGATCTGTTCCGCAACAGTTTCACCAAGACGCCGATAGACTTTGCCATTGTATACTGTCTCTGTAAAATCATAGATTCCTGATACGTTATCCCAAATCATTATTACTCCTTCTCACATCGAAAAACCTAAAGTCTTTTTTGGTTGCATTTGCTAGAATTTATAACTGTTTACGCCACTCATCTGCCATTTGCAAAATTCTTTCGATCAGTGCGCTTTTGCCATCGGTATATGCGATTCTTTCTTTCGGATACGCTTTTGCCAATCGCTCTTTTAAATCAGCATACTCTTTCGCATCCTCTTCGTGCGTATTCAAATAATCACGCATATTTATATAATTGTGCCATATTTTTTGTCCCCAAATTACCACATGAATATAATGTGTATGCATATTCTTCTCTAAATCGCCAACAACATATAAATGTTGTCCGGGGTGGTCCTCACAGCAATAAACAATGCCATTTGTCCTCAACTCATCATTATGCCGCATCATACTGTCAAAACTGCTCACACCCACAACGATATCCACAATCGGCTTTGCGCAAATGCTCTTTATTGAAGTACTTCCGATATGCTGTGCATCCACAATATCATCCATTAATATGTTTTTCAGGCGCTCAATCATCTCACGCGCGGCAATTTCCCATTCAATCTTATGCGGCTCAACTGCAACTGTTCCTCTCATTAATCCTATAGACATGTACACACTCCCATAAATTCTGACTTCTCTCTGCCAATTGTGAATATTTTACCACAGAACCGATTATCTGTCATTCCTTTATAAACAATTTTCCTGTTATTTCGAAATTTTAATTGAGTAGGAAAAAATTGGTCCCCGTGTGCATAAAAATAAAACAGGACACTCTCAGATCTGAAAATGTCCTGTTTTTGATTTCATAAATTCTCCTATAAAATTCAACTCTCTCTGCTAAACATGAATATTTTACCACAAAAAAAATAATCTGTCATTCTTTTATCGACAACTTTTTCGTTTTTTTCGTTCTTTGAAAAACTGGAGTTTGACAATACTTTTACTTTGTTCAAAAACCTAAAATAGACTCAAATACCCTTTCCCTGTTGTAAGATGTATCATAGTATGGCAATTTATATATGCTGCATTGTTCTTTCAGTTTTTTACTGATGGTTACAATGCTTGCACAGTTCTCTTTATTTTCTTCTTCAGATTTATAGTAGGTATAGTCCTTTGGCGTGTCGAATTTTTTCAAAAGTTCATATCGTTGTTCTGGTGTTACTTCTGATGTGCCGAAATAATATATCTCACAAACAGAAGAATCTATATACTCAATATAATGCTGTGGCAATAATTGAAATATATCAATTACCATACCATAATCACATTCATTATATTCTCCACTGTCCAACATCGCTTGAATAAATAACGCCATCTTAGAACTAATATATTGAATATTTTCCCAAAGGTCTGTATCCGCATCAGAATGAATACCCGTTTCGGGAAAAACGCTTTCAATTCCCGCAATTATTGAGTCCATGCTGATATGCTGATATCCCCAATTCTTCGCTATTTTTTGAGAGATTGTGCTTTTTCCCGACCGCGGTACACCTGCAATAATAATATGTTTCCTCAAAATATCCCTCCTATATAAATCCCGATTCGCATCAGACAAGCAGCATATTTCTCCTCGTGAAAAATGGCTATGCATTTCCGCATAGCCATTTGTGCAGTAACTCCATTTGAGTTACTAACGCTCTTAACTGTCCACTTTGCGGTAGGACTCACCATTAATAGTATCATATCACATTTCTAAAAATAGTCAACGTTTTCTAAGGCTTTATGTGTTTATTTCACACCGATTTATTAGAAGTTTCTTGTTCTAGGAGATCATGACAATTCATTTTCGTTATTTAAATTTGCTGTATAAAAACATCCTCCATGCTTATTTTTTAATTCTTCAAAAACATTTTCCAAATCCCTACAAAAATCTGTTACTCCTAATTTTAATAATATCTCCTCTTCTGTCTTGCTAGCTCCAAAACTTAATATATGCTTTTTTAATTTTAATAATATTTGATTTTTATTAGCAGTATTTAATTCCAATATTTTATATATAATTAATGCGACTGCAAATGCAACATTGTAAATAGGAAAATATCCAAAATTTCCGCAAAACCAATGAGGATCTTGCAGAATACCTTCATTATCTGAGGTCACTTCGTATCCAAATAATTCATAAAACCTTTCATTCCATCTTGTTTTAATTTCTTCCACCCCTATTTTGTCATTAATAATATCTCTTTCTATCTCATACCGAATAATTATATGTAATAATCTCAAAATATCTGTGCATTCTATCCGAATAGGTGTCCTCGTATACTGCTCATTCTGAAAATATGATTCATTATCAATAATTAGTTCATATAGTAATGCTATTGCTTCATCAAACACTGAAGATAACGGTTGATTGTACACATAATATTCTTCATTTTTCAAAATATTCTGCATATACAAAATATGCCCCATTTCATGTTTTGCAGCATTAATTTTGACATGGGACTGATATGTCATTCTACAATCATTTTGTGTCAGTTGAAGACAACTATTATTAATATCTTCTTGGAAAACAATAGTTTCCAAATTAATACCATAATTTTGATATAATAATTTCATCTCTTCAATGCTTAACATTTTGAAATCTGTTTTTTCCGAATATCTAATATTTTGAGTAGTTATTGATTTTAATATTGTATTCATAATAAAATCTAACTTTTCTGCAAAATAATCCCCACAGCAATATCTCATTAATTTATCATAGTTGTCCTCACCCTGCACATTAATAATACCAATTTCTTCTCTTTTTAAACAAATAAGCTTATAAAAATCATTTTCAACCAAACTAAAATCATTATTTTCTTTTGCAATCTTGTAATATTTATAACATTTATTAACTGCATTACTAATTTCATTTTCTAACTCGTCTGGTAATCCAACAGAATATAAATAATCTTTATAAAAAATCCTGTAGGCATGAGAGTTTTCTTCAAAAACTGTGCCAAAATTATTTATAATATATTTATGTTTTTCTATTGCTATAGCGTTTATTAATTCATTTTTTTTGTACTCATCTTCAACTGGTGAAATAAAATCCCTATCCCATTTTAAAATGTTCAACTGCATATTAAACCAATGTATTCTTTTATCATATTCATGTATATTCATTACAACTCCTTAGAAAAAAACGTAACTGTAATACTTAAAACTCATAAAAACTATATTTCGCTTAAATATTCAATTTATACTTTACAAACTTTTTAAAATTGCTCCAAATGATTCCTCTAAATTGAAAGTCAACACCTCACAGAGCAGCTATGAAGTGTTGACTTTCATTCAGAATGACTATTCAGATGCTACCGCAAACTAATGTACATTCAAAGACACAAACTAAAAGTTTTTATCAGATGTGTCCTCTACAACAACTAGATTCAGCTGCAAGTACATTTCGTGCCTTTTTAGCCTTTTTCTTAATGACTTTAACTTTTGTAGTTTTCATGATTCTATCTCCCTTCTTTATTTTTTTATAATAAATGAGCAAACAATAACATTTCACTTATTTGTTCATTTATAAACATATTCTTATTCAGTATAGTATTTTTTACAATATATTCTTAAATATTCTTCCAAATATTCACTTTCTACTGGGCAGAAGTATTCCCCTTTGTTTCTCAAATACTCACACCCTCCATTACAATACGGAAGAATTCTACATTCAATACATTTTTTTTCATTATATGGATCGATACATCCTTTTTGTTTCATATTACTTTTATATATCATCTGTCCGTGTATAATTTGAGCATAGGAATTACTTGGCTCAAAAAAATGCTCACATCTATACACATATAATTTCGGTCCAATTGTGAAATTATTGCAAGCATATGCCCCACAATATATTCCATCACTCTGAAAACAACTCATATCACAAATTTTTAAATTGTTATCCAATGCCCAATTTGATAGTTGAACTACCTGTTTCATATAAGTATCGATATCTAACTCAATATCCTTACATGGATTATTGTTGTAACTAACAATTCTGGTAAATGTAAAATATATTGGTAGATCACTAAATTTTAGAAAATATTCTAAAATTGTTTCTGCTTTCATGATATTAGTTCTGCATAAATTTATACTTACTACCACATTAACATATCTTGCTATATTTACAATATTACCTATTATATTTTCAACCGGACAATTAGGTGTTCTCCTCAAATGGCTATTCACCGAATCTATTTCGACAATAGTTGTATCTATATTTGTCAAACCATATCTTTTCATTTGGCGAAAAAAATTTTCATTATAGATTGTGGCATTAGTCGAAATGGAATAACTATAATCATGTTTACTGTCCATATGTAGTTTACTACAAAAATCTAATATTTGTCTTTGATGTAATAATGGTTCTCCACCATACCAATTAATATTTATTTGTTTCTGGGGAACGCCAATTAAATACTCATATAGTCCTTCATAATCTAATCCGTCCATTTCATAGTAGGTAATTCCAAGATTTTTTTGATAACAATACAAGCATTCTGTATTACATTTTAAGGTGCATACGACTGTGATCTCTAAAATATCTGTATTATTATATACTGCCTGCCAATGTCTAAACCTAATTTCCTTTAGTTCATTATAATCATCATCAATGATAAATTGATTATCATACAAAGTTTTCCAAAATTCATGATGTTTATTGTTAGGATTCAGTATACATTCTAAAAAAGAAACATCATCATTATGGGAAATTTGCAATAAAGTACCATTTATTAAGTTATAATATATCTTAAAATCACCGATGTCTGTTGATATATAATATTTTGTTGTTTTCAAAGAGCCTCTCCCTTCAAATAATTTTCTAAGTATAACACAATATAATCCTTTAAATGATATTTCAAATCCATATTACATGGTCTGCACTTTTTAACATTTCGCATCATTTGACACCCTCCGTAACACATAGGCAACAAAACACATGAAACACACTCTGAATCCATAAAAGGATCTTTTTTCCATTTGTTTAACTTATTATTATCGATCTCAAACTCCATTGTATTCATATCAATATATCCATAGAGTCCCAGATCATTATTTTGAAAAGATTCACCACATTTAAATAATCGACCATCTGGTGCTATTATAAATTGATTAATACAATCAACAATACAAAACCTGTCCAGTTTTAAATCAAATATTTCAAAGATTGCCAATTTCATGCCCAATTCAGCTGCCAGCTTATTTTTTTGAAAGATAATATCAGATAGATCTTTATCATTTAATTGTGTTTTCGATACATCTCTTTCTTCTGATGACACCACTCCCTTCATTGTTATAGATACATTTTTTAAATCACTTTTAGAAAGAAAATATAACAATTCATCAATATACTTATAGTTAAGTGCATCAACATTAATTCTAATCACAATTTTGAATTTGTTATAGCATCTTTTTATAGCATCTATTATTTCTTCAAATGTCCCTTCTCCATTGCACTTAACACGTCTTTTATCATGTACTGATTTAGGCCCATCTATCGTAATTTGCATATGAGTAATTTTTGCATTTGTTAAAATTCTAATATTTTCATACGACAACATTGTCGCATTTGTTGTAATAGAAGAAATATACATTATTTGATATTTATCGCATAACTCTATTATTTTTTTAGAAAGACGGTTGATTACATCCATCCTCAATGTCGGCTCTCCACCATACCAATCAATTTTTATTACTTTTATATTAGTAGTATCTACTTTATTAATAATATATTTGATAATGCCTTCCTCAACTTGTTCTATCATATCGCTATTAGTATGATGTTCAAAACAATATGGACATCTTAAATTACAATTTAAAGTTGTCATTATAGACATAAATAATGTTTCTTCTCTGCACACACTGCTCCAGTAATCATTTTTCACCTCCTCTAACTCATTTTCATAACTTTCTATAATAAATCCATTCTCTATAAATTCTTCTAAATTGTTCTGAGCCAATATTTCTCCAGATCTAAACATATCTCTCGTCATTGAATCTAATTCAACTATAGACAACGTTTTAGTATTAAACAAATATATTTCTTTGTCCTTCTCTACAAATATATTATATCTTGAAAAATTCATATTTTATCCACCTTTCTGAAAACATAAGAATATTATTACAACTTAGGAACTGTTCAGAAATTACTTGTGACAAGTACGCCGTATAAATGTTCAGCTGCAAAGAAGAAAATCGCAGGCATAGCGGGATATGTCAAGATTTTCTGATGACGCAGATGGACATTTAGACAAGTAATTGTCATGAGTAATTTCTGAATAATTCCTTACTTAGATGAACTTCTTCTATTTTCCTACAATCCCAAAAATATTTAAGCTAATACACTAAAATAAAATTTGGGTACATTGACACAATACTTTCATACATTTAATGCTGTAAACTCCTGCCTAATATTGCCCTAGTTTCCCTTCCCTCTTCGCTTTCTTAATTAATAGATTTAATACAACATTTCCACCAACAAAAAAGATAAGCACGGTTTCCGCAAACAATAGTACATCTTGTAATTTAACATGATCACTCAATATCTCATTGATTAATATATTCGCATTTGTTACAGGTATTATTCTTATAATATATCGAAGGAAAACATTGTAACTATTAATATCACCGATAATTCCTGTAAACATCAAAAGAAAATAATTAACCACGTTCAGAATGGACGATATCCTTTTATAATATAAACTCAACCCACCAAAAACCCCCCCAATACAGTAAAAAGAAAATACGGTAATAATAATAACAGTAACTATCTCAATATATTTCAATAAACCAACCGACATCAGCATAGAAACTTTATGAAACAAAACGGCACAAATAAAGAATAAAATAATCCCTTTCAAAATAACAAAAATCATATTGACAAAGATTTTTGAAAATAAAATTGAGAAAAAACTAGTTCTGGTCAAGAACATTTGTTCTAGTGTTCCCATCATCGCTTCATCCTGAATCAAATAACATAAGTATTGGAGTCCATTTGTACAAATTTGCCACAATATTGCACAAATGAGCATTGCTAATACCTTTGTATCATCCGCTTCAGAATAGTAATTGTAAAATAAACCAAAAAACAATATTACCATGCCAGTATTATAAAAAATATAATTCAAATAATATTGTTTTATTTCCCCTATCAACATGGTCCATTCTGCTTTTATAAGCCTTCGCATTACCCTATAAACTCCTCATCTTAATAAAATGTGCCAAATCATTTACCTGTTTTTCTATTGATATAACATTGTCCTTTAATATTTTGTTTTTCATCATCTTCTCCATATTATTTACTTCAAGCACATAAATCCCATCTTCCTGCCGAACCGGAAAATCAAAACTTTGAATCTCCTCTTCCAGCGAACTATCTGCTTTTATTTTCACTTCATAGATGTTTTCGTTTACAATGGAATTTATTTGCTCATCAAAATCCACTTTACCATTTTTCAAATACACAACCCGCTCACATAAACCAGAAATCAGCGTCATGTCATGAGATATTATAATAACTGTTTTATGTTCCTCCTGAATAATTTGTCTGAGTAAATCTGTCATTCTTATTGTTGCTACCAAATCTAATCCCAATGTAGGTTCATCTAAGATAAGAAGTTGGGGATTTTTCATCAAAGTCACCATTAATGCAATCTTCTGTTGTGTTCCCCTTGACAACTCATTGACTGGCTGATCCTTATATTTTTCCGCATCAAACATTTTTAACAGATAAGCTTTTCGATCTGCAATCTCTATAGAGGATAACTGATTCAGATAGCCAAAATAATTCAAATTATAATCCACCGTCAAAAAATGATATAGATTCCTAGCCCCCTCTAGTAAAACCCCCACTGTATTATGTATATATTTGGGATTTTTCATCAAATTCACATTATCGAAATATACACTTCCTGATGTCGGCGCAACAAGCCCACTGATACACTTAATCAATGTTGTTTTTCCTGCTCCATTATCCCCAATTAACCCAATTGCAGATTGTGATTTCACTGAAAAAGACACACCCTGCAAAGCGACCTTATTTTTATATACTTTCTTCAAATCCTGAACTTTTAACATTTTTTTACTCCTACAATTCATGACTCAATATCAGTTAGTTAAGTATTAGGTTAGATTCTGCAATAGTAAACTACCTAATTTTTGTAGAAATATTCCAGATGTGTTTTATAAAATACTAAAATGTGCGACCGTGCTCACTATTGGTAAATTTTAGAGGCCGTGAGCATGGCTCTTGGGTTAGTGGATAGATCTAAAGAGGCACACTATGACCAACTCAGAAAAAAATCAAACATATCCTGCTGTCTAAAATTCAAAAGATTAACCGACACCATGAGGATTTCTGCAGGTATCCAATATTGATTTTACCTGCGAAAGTAAAATCTTTTTCGATACATTCTTCTATTTCCATATTTCCGAGAAAAGCAGATCCATTAACCATGAACTGCTCAAATACTTTGCTTACTGTTACCAAATTGCAAGCTAATAATATTGCAAATATAAAGGCATTATCAAACAACTTATTTTATATTCGGAAGATAATGCTAGGATTAGAGAAAAATACTCATTATATGTCCCTTTTTATTTGGTGTATAACTCCTGACTATCCTTCTCCTTTTCCCACCATCATTTTGCACAGGAATATTTTGTTATATTTTATCAGTTATTGTATATATACACAAGGGACAGAATTGTCCAAAAATACTTTTTATCAGTTATTTTAGTAATTTGTGTGATATCTGCAGGATTTCTTGTTTCAAAAAACACCCATAATCACTGTGGGTGTTTTTACGTTTAAGGTATAATTTAACTCGTTGTGCTAGTTAATTCTTTTGGAAATAACCAATATCTTGTATATTAGGGATATTTACATGCCATATATTGATCAGATATAGTGCTAATATGTTATAGCTCAAATTTTAGCTCGTCTAAGTTATAATATGATAACAGCTTTTATTCCAAACTATTGGATAAAATAACTTAATAGTAGTTACAAAATCAATATTTAGCAATTTATTAAAGCAGATATACAATATATTGATTTGATTCGTCTCTTTTCACACAATAAAATCTTACTTTCTTGGCGAGACTGTAAAAAATCTTGTGTCTATGAGCAAAAAATTTTTCTTGATATGAATTAGATATGTAGAAAAATGTTGTCGCATAGGAATGTTTTTATGTTGTCGAATTTCTTTTCTAATTATAGTATTGCCGATAATTATGCTTTTATACATCTTTTTTGATTTTTTTGCACACCAATCAAGACATTAGCAGTAAGAAAGATTTTTGTGGATTCTGTCCACACCCTGTCTCCTGAATAAGACTGGGCTTTTCTGGAAATACTGCTAATGTCATATGGACAGAACAGTTTATGCTGTATGTCAGACTGTTCTGGTCTTTGCGTTTACAGATACTGGGTGAGGCGTTCCCCATAAAGTACAGTTAGCTGGTTCAATACCTATCCCAGTTTCTGTAACGCTGTGTCCATTTTTTCACTACATTTCCACTTGCAGGATAAAGTATCTTTTCTAGTGCGCTGTCACTTGGAAATACACTTTTTGTCTTTGTTACCTTTCGGTACTGGCGGTTTAACCCTTCTATGATATTCGTGGTATACATGATGCGCCGGATGTCATCGGAAAACTGGAAGAAGGAGCTGACATCTTCCCAGTTATTCTCCCAATTGCTAACCGCATAGGGATATTTCTTTCCCCATTTTTCCCGGACCTTCTCAAGCTCTGACAAGGCAGCCGTCTCACTGGGGGCATTGTATACAGATTTGAAATCAGAGGAAAACTGCTTCAGGTCACTGTAATTTACATATTTGAAGGAATTGCGCATCATATGGATGACACATCTTTGGATCTGTGCATCTGGATAAACTGCGCTGATCGCTTCCTTAAATCCTGCAAGTCCGTCCACGCAGAAAAACAGTATCTCCTGCACGCCGCGGTTTTTCAGGTCATTTAACATTCCCATCCAGAATTTACTGGATTCATTGGCGCCTACAGTGATGCTCAGGATATCTTTATAACCCTCCGCAGTGATGCCAAGTACAATGTAGGCAGCGCGGCTTAGGATTCGGCCATCTTCCCTTACTTTGTAATGAATACAGTCCATAAACACAAACGGATAGACCGGATTTAATGGGCGCGACTGCCATTCCCTGACCTCTGGAAGAATCCTGTCCGTAATTTTGCTGACCATTTCAGCGGACAGTTCCATGCCGTAAAGCTCTTGGATCTGGTCATGGATGTCCCTCGTGCTCATGCCCCTTGCGTAAAGGGAGATTACTTTTTCCTCAATGCCGGATATATCCTTTTTGTATTTAGGGATAAGCTTTGGCTCAAATTCCCCCTCACGGTCTCTTGGGACATCAATCTGAAATTCACCATACTGGCTCTTGAGTGTTTTTGTAGAATGACCATTACGCTTGTTGGATGTCCTGACATCACCCTTGTGATTTTTTGGATAACCAAGTGATGCGTCTAGTTCTGCTTCCATAAGTTCCTGAAGTATGTCTTTGAAACTGTCCCTGAGCAGGGTGTAGACATCGGCTACACTGTTAAGGTTGTTATCTGCAATAATCTGTTGAATTTGTTCCTTTGCTACTGGCATAAAAATACTCCTTTTCGATAAGAATTGTCATATACTAATTCTTACCAAAAAAGAGGTGTTTTTTCCAAAGACATAAAATTTTTTCACTACCTTCTTGGCAATACATCAATATTTACTGCATTTTAAATTTTTCTTTATAATAAATAGTTTTCGATAGCAAATTACACCTTAACCAATATCATATGTTCATATGATAATTTCTCTACAGATTTGACACTCAAAACGACGCCATCAAATAAATTTGGATTCTTATCAACTGCTTCCTTCCAATCGTTACGCATCGTGCTTTTTTCTGCTTCACTGAGAGCAATCTCTGTTTCACTGAGGCAAACAGATACTTGATCATTGCATACAAATACTTTTGTATTATTACCGCAAACATACTGTGCACTCATTATTTGATAAACCTCCCTCCAGCACTTTTTTACTGTTC
>Ga0137308_100829_pt1 | contig 40870 bp, 24 predicted proteins | sample Inofrocosms_June_FD_97181 | JGI IMG/M metagenome (GOLD analysis project Ga0137308, IMG submission 97181) | Mouse cecal microbial communities from Vienna, Austria - N-Acetylneuraminic and N-Acetylglucosamine D2O microcosms_June | ecosystem: Host-associated > Mammals > Digestive system > Large...
GGTGGTCAAGATCAGCTCCTCCCGCGCACGGGTCATCCCCACGTAGAACAGCCTCCGCTCCTCCTCCGCGTCCACCGGGCGGCCCTGGGACTCCAGCGGCAGTCTCCCGGCCTTCACTCCCGCCAAAAAGACGGCGGGGAACTCCAGCCCCTTCGCACCGTGGAGGGTCATCAGCCGCACAGCCCCGGACTCCCAGTCCCGGCCCGCCGCACGCCGGAGGTCCGCCTCCTCCCCCATGGTCACGGCCTGCCACAGCGCGTCGAAGCTCTCATAAAACACCGCCGCATGCCGCAGCCGCTCCAGCGCCGCCGTCTCGCCGCAGCGGGCCTCCCAGCGCTCCACCAGCTTCCAGGGCTTCTCCGACTCCACCAGGGGAAGCCACTCCGCCTCCTGCCCCAGGGCATCCAGGGGACAGAGGTTCTGCGCGGTCCTGCGGGCGGCGTCATCGGAGGGCTCCCGCAAGGCGCGGAAAAAGGCCAAAAATCCCCGGACCTCGCCCTCTTCCCAAAAGTCCTCCCGCCCGCTGACGATACACGGAATGTCGTCGTGGCGGAGACACTTCTCAATGAGCTCCAACTGCCGGTGGGTGCGGCAGAGCACGGCAATATCCGAAAACGCCCGGGGCTCCCGGTCATAGCCCAGCTCCTGGGCCTCCAGCATGTCCACGCCGCCGGTGATGCGGGTGATCTCCTTGGCGATGAAGATGCCCTCGGAGAAGTCGTCCGCCGTCTGGACCAGCCGCACCGGCAGTCCTCCGGCCCGCTTGGCGCTGAGGCCGCGGGGCCCGCCCGGATTTTTCTCGATCACCGGCAGGGCGGCACCGAGAATTTCCGGCGTGGAGCGGTAGTTCTCCGCCAAGCGGATCACCCGCACCCCCTCCCAGTCCTCCGCCAGGCGCTGGAAGCACTTCCCCATGGCCCCCCGGAAGCCGTAGATGGACTGATCCGGGTCGCCGATGACGAAGAGGCTCTTCCCGCCCCGGCTCCAGGAGAGCACCAGGTCATACTGGACATCGCTGACATCCTGGAACTCGTCCACCAGCAGGTGGTGGAACCGCCGCTGTCCGGCAGTGTCCAGCTTCAGGCCCCGGAGGAGCAGATCGTCGAAGTCCAGCATCCCCAGCGCCTCCAGACGGCGGCAGTAGGCGTCATAGAGTCCCCCGTCCAGCTCCGCCTCCTCAAGGGACGCGCCGCCCTTCACCCGGGACACCGCCTGGAGAAGCCCCCGGGCGCTCCCCCTGCTCCCCTGGTCGCGAAGGACCTCTGCCGCCAGCTCCAGGGCGTCGCCCCGGCCGATGAGTCTCACGTCCCCCAGCAGTTCCAGGCACAGGGCATGGAAGGTCCCCGCATGGACCTTCGCGGCCCGGCGGGCCCCAAGCCTGTCCGACAGCCGCTCCCGGAGCTGGGCGGCGGCCTGGTTGGTGAAGGTGACGGCGGTGATCTCCTCCGGCTGTACGCCTCGCTCCTCGATGAGGTACGCGATGCGGGCGATGAGGGTCCGGGTCTTGCCCGTGCCGGGGCCTGCGGAGACCGCCACTACAGCCTCCGGGGCTGAGACCGCCGCCGCCTGCTCCGGGTTGAGCCCCTCTGCCTCCTCCAGGGCATTGGCAGGCTCCTCCTTTGCCTTGGAGCGCTTCAGGTCCCGTTTCTTGACCTCCTTTTTTGCCTCCTCCGTACCAAAAAGGGAGAGCTGACCGCTCAGACGCTGGATCTCCCCGGGGGACAGCAGGCTGATGACGCCGAACTGCCCGTCAAACCCGGCCCGGCGCTCTACCTCCCCCAGCCGGAGGCGGCGGACCCCCTCCGCCACGCAGGGCCCGGCGGACTGAGCGATGTCGCCGATGGACACCTCCCGTAGGATGGCGAACTCCGGCCCCAGGTCGGCAAGCATCTTCTCATAGAGGGCGGCGGTCTTCTTGCTCGCCGCTGAGAGGCCGGTGGAGGCGGCGATGACCTCCGGCAGGGGGGCCAGACTCTCGAAGGGCTTGGCTCCCTCCGGCTTCACCCCCGCCGGACGGCCCGCCAGGGCTTCCACCCGGTGCTCCACGCCGATGGTCAGCTTCTTCCCGCACACGGGGCATAATCCGTCCCGCTCCTCCGTCTCCGCCGGGGTGAGGCAGACGCCGCAGTTCCGGTGGCCGTCCAGGTGGTACTTGCCCTCCTCGGGGAAGAACTCCACCGTGCCCAGGAACCCCTCCCCCGTGCGGATAGCCCGGATGAGCTCCGGGTAGCTGACGCCGGTGTCCAGAAGGTCCGCCTCCCTCCCCAGCTTGGCGGGGGAGTGGGCGTCGGAGTGGGAGACCAGGGTGAGATGGTCCAGGGCCGGGACCCGCCAGTTCATGGGCGGGTCCGAGGAGAGGCCCGTCTCCACGGCGTGGATCTCCCCCGCGAGGTCGTCAAAGCACTCCTCCATCGTGTCGAAGCCCGAGAAGGCCCCGAAGAGGGCGAAATGGGGCGTCCAGATGTGGGCGGGGATGAACTCCGCCTCAGGACAGACCTCTAACGTCAGCGCCAAGAGGTCCCGGCTGTCCAGGCCCAGGATGGGCCGTCCGTCGGAGCGGATGTTGCCGATGGCCTCCAGGCGCACGGAGAGGGCGTCCGCCGCCTCCAGGCTGGGCAGGAGGATGAGGTGGTGGACCTTCCGGGTCCTGCCGCAGCGCTTGTAGATGCAGCTGATCTCCCCGGTGATGAGGAACCGGGGCTCTGTGCCGGGGGCCGCGCCGGGGAGGCGCGCTTCCTCCCGGAGGGCGTAGACCCCCTCCCCGGCGGGGACGAGCTGCTCGTGGAGCTCCTGCCGCCAGGCGGGGTGGGTGAAGTCCCCGGTGCCCACCAGGGCGATGCCCTTGCGCCGGGCCCACCAGTCCAGGTGGGGGGCGTCGCAGTCCCGGCTGGTGGCCCGGGCGTAGCGGGAGTGGATGTGCAGATCGGCGATGTACATGGCGGACTCTCTTTCTTTTTATCATTTGTATGTGGTTGGGCGGGGCCCGGACGCTCCCAGGCGGGCGCACCCGCTGCCCAGCAGGACCCCCAGGGCCCCGGAGAGCAGGAACAGCCCCGCCCCGTAGCGGACCGTGGCCGCAGCCGCCGCTCCCAGCAGGACCAGGCCGCAGGCCAGGCTCACGTACCGGCACAGCCGGTCGGCGAAGGGCGGGTCCGTCAGCCAGCAGGTGAGCAGGTACAGTGCCCGCCCGCCGTCCAGGTTGGCCAGGGGCAGGAGGTTGAAAGCGCCCAGCAGCAGGTTCGCCCCGGCCAGCAGGTAGTCTCCGCAGAGCCGGGCCAGCAGGGGGGCCAGCGCCAGGTTCACCGCCGGCCCCGCCAGGGTGCAGAGGATCTCCACGCCGTAGGGCAGATACCGGGTGTCCGCCAGGAGCTCCGCGCCGAAAGCGGTCAGCCGCAGGCGCTCCACGCGCACCCCCGCCAGGGTCAGGGCCCCCAGGTGCCCCAGCTCGTGGCAGAGCGCCGCCAGCAGCACCAGGGGCAGCACATCCCCCGCGCCCGCCAGCAGTGCCAGGGCCAGCATGGCCCAGAAGCCCCCGGTGACCGTCAGCCTATTGGACCTCCACATAGTAGATGGGATTGAGGTAGAGGTCCCCGTCGTGGAGCTCAAAGTGGAGGTGGGGCCCGGTGACCAGCCCTGTGGACCCCACCTCCGCGATTTTGTCTCCCATGTCCACGCTGCCGCCGGTGACCGTCACCTCCCGGCAGTGGCCGTAGAGGGTGATATAGCCCCCCTGGTGCTGGAGCATCACATAGTTGCCCAGCGTACTGCTCTCCCCGGTGGCGTAGACAGTGCCGGAGGCGAAGGCTAAGATATCGGTCCCCTCCTCCGCCGCCAGGTCCACCCCGTAGTGGAAGCGGTTCCCCCCTTCCACCGGGTGCTCCCTCCAGCCGAAGGTGCTGCTGAGGGCCCCCAGCACCGGCGTGCGGTGGTCAAAGCCCAGGTTGCGCTGTTCCAGGCTGGCGTTCTCCGGCAGGGCGGGCATGGTGTAGACATAGGAGAGGGCAGCCGTGGCGGCGGTATCCCTGGAGCCGGGCTCCTCCTCCGCGGGGGCGTCCCCGGGGGGCGGAGAGGCCTCCTCCGGCTCCGGCAGGGCCATCTCCGGCAGGGCAGGGGTGGTAAAGCGTATCAGCCGCGCTCCGGGGTCCAGGGACACCTGCTCTTGGGGCGCTTGGGTCTCGGTCCGGACGGGGGTGCGCTGGGGGTTGAAGACGGCGGTATAGGCGTCCTGGAGGGAGCTTCCGAAGGACTGCTCCCCGCTGACGGCCCGGCCCACGGCGGCGAAAGCCTCCTTGAAGTCCGCGTTCCGGCCCAGCAGCTCCCCGGCGGACTTGGTGAGGCCGCTGACCGCCTCCGGAAACAGCAGCTTCACCGCCACAAGTAATACGAAGACCACCCCGCAGATGACGAGGCTGATGAGGGCCCGGTCCTCCCCTCCGGGACCGGAGCGCCTGCTCCGGCGGCGGCGGAGCTGTTGGGCGCGGCGGCGTGCACTGCTGTTCATGAAAGTTCCTCCCCTTTCCAGCCCCCGTCGGGGGCGGCATTGCTTCCAGTTTATGCGGAAAGGGGAAAATTATGCTAGGGAGGGCGCGATGGCGGGTATTCGTTCGCCCCTGCCTCGGAAAATCTATTTTTCAACCGGGCAGCTCCCTCTTGAAAAATCCCTCCAATGCAAGTATAATAAATTTTAGCACTCTTCAAAATCCTCACCACGGAAGGAGACCGAAATGAAACGAAGAAGCGCACTCCCCCTTCTGCTCTGCCTGCTGGTCCTGCTTCTCACGGCCTGCGGGAACGGCGGGAAGGAGAACAATACCACCACCTGGACCACCGAGCAGATGGCCGGGGCCATCTTAGCCGCCGGGGACAGCACCGCCCAGGTCAGCGCCATCCGCAGTCAGGAGGCGCAGTTCGCCTCCTACGCGGAGGGCTACTACCGCCTGAACGAGGCGGTGGAGGAGGGCACCATCCTCTATGTGGGCGGCGTCAGCGCTCTGGAGGTCGCGGTGTTCCGCCTCGCCGAAGACGCCGACACCGCCAAGGCCGAAGCCGCCCTCCAGGCCTACATCGACGGCCGGGCCGGGGCCTTCACCGGCTACGCGCCGGAGGAGGCCGCTGTCCTGGAGCAGTCCGGCACCGCCGTCCGGGGGCAGTACGTGGCCCTGCTCATCTGCCCCAATCAGGAGGCGGCCCAGGCAGCCTTTGCCTCCGCCTTCCAGGGCGCCCCGGCGCCCACGGAGCCCCTGCCGCTGAAGCAGGACCTCCCCGCGCCGGTCCAGGAGCCTGAGAAGCCCGAGGACCCGGAGCCGGCCCCGCCGGAAACGCCGGAAGAGCCCCCGGAGGAGGTTCCCCAGGAGTCCCCGGCGGAAGCTCCCAGCGGGACGGACACGCCCCCCGCCGAAGAACCTCCGGCGGAGACGCCCGCGGAACAGCCCCCGGAGCCCCCCGCCGCCCCGGAGGAGCCTCCGGCAGAGCCCCCCGCGCCCCCTGCAGAGGCGGAGTGGCAGTATGACCACCAGCGCTTGGCGGACGCCTGGGAGGCCGGGGACTGGAGCGGCCTGGCGGAGAAGGACCGGGCCATCCTGGATAAGTGCAAGGAGGTCATCGACGCTCTGATCACGGACAATATGAGCCTCTACGACAAGGAGCTTGCCATCCACGACTGGATGATCGCCTGGGCGGACTATGACCGGGCCGAGCTGGACAACCACGACCACTCCCAGGCCGACCCGGACAACGACAACCCCTACGGCCTCCTGGTGGGCCGCAAGGGCATCTGCCTGGGGTATACCTACACCTTCCGGCTCTTCATGGACCTGCTGGACATCGAGTGCACCGTCGTCCACGGTGCCTCCCACGGCGGTGCCGACGAGCACGCATGGAACATGGTCCGTCTGGACGGCGAGTGGTACTGCGTGGACGTCACCTGGGACGACCCCATCACCTCCAGCCCCTTCCCTCTTCCCGACACTACGACCCACATGTATTTCAACGTCACCAGCGATTTCCTCCGCAGGCACGACCACCAGTGGGACGAGACCGCCGTGGAGGAGGCCAAAGGGACCGCCCTCGCCTGGGCTGCGGACTACTGATCAGGCTGTTCAGGCTGTCAAAAAAGCCCTCCGCAGGAGTTTTCGCCGAAGGCGAAAATAAAATCAGATCACTTTTTCGGCGGCGTGTACGTCGAAAAAGTACTTTGCGGGCCGCACCCGGCCCGGTCCCCTTTCTCAAAAAAGCGGCTGTGCCGCTTTTTTGACACACAGTCCGCCGCCGGCCATATGGCCGGCGGCGGCTTTTCACAGCTGGAGCGTCTGGAAGTCCCCGCCGTCCTTCTTGTTGGAGGCATCGCCGTCCTTGGGGCGGACCTTCGGGGGCTCGGGATATCCGAAGTCCTTGGCCGCGGAGGCCCCGTCCCGGTTGAGCATGGCTTCCATGACCTTGATGTCCGTGACCACGTCCATGGCGTCGGAGCTGTAGAGCTGGTCCAGCTGCCGCTCAAAGCCCTCCACGATCATGTCCATGGTCTGCTCGATGCGCTCTTTGGCCTGACGGAGGTTCTCCCCCTCCACGCCTGTCTCCTCAAACTCCGCATAGGCGTCCAGGAGCTTCTGGGTGGTGGGGAGGTAGTAGTCGAAGAAAGTGCGGATGCGCTCCCGCTTCTCCGGGTGCTCCTCCACCTCCCGGAAGATGATGCCCGTGACCTGCTCGATGCGGTCGATCTTGCGGCTGAGTTCCGGGTCGGCGATGCGGTCGTTGGCCCGGCGGATACTGCGCAGGATGCCGGAGTATCCCTTCTCCACCGCCTCCGCCGCGGGCTGGGGGGCGGCGGCGGGCTCCTCCTGACGGCGAGGCTCCGGGACCGGCTCCTCCTCCAGAGTCGCTCCGAAGCGGAGGAAGTAGCCCCGGTCATAGTCGATGTAGGCGTCCTCCCCCATGTAGCCCTTGTCGATGAGCTTTTGCAGCTCCTTTCCGGCCTTCTCCGGGGTGCGGTTGACCCGCTTGGCAATCTCGCTGAGGGGCATGGCGTCCACATTGCCGATGGCCATGATGTAGCGCTGGGCCCGGCGGGACATGCGGCCCAGGTACTGCCCCCGGAAGAACATCACTCCGCCGGAGACTAGGAAGCCAAGGCTTGTGAAAAGCTCCTCAAACTCCACGTAGTAGCCGCTGAGAAGCTCGGACGTGAAATCCGCACCGATGCAGAATCCTGCAAACATAAAGAATCCTCCCAGAATGCGCAGGAGGGTCCCGGCGGGTTTGCCCTTGACCTTCGCTTTTTTCGGCTTTGGAGCCTTGGCCTTGGGCGCGGCGGGGGCCTTGGGTGGCGTAGAGGCGGCCTGCCGGGGCTCGGCCCCGAACTGGTTCTGTACACTCCTGCCGGCCTGCTCCACCTCCCGGGCGGCGCGGCCGATGGCCCGCTCCACCTCCGCCGCCGCCTTCCGGAGGGCCTCGTCGGTCTTCCCGGCGGCGCTGTCGGTGCGCTCCTCCGCCAGGCGGACGGCCCGTCCCACGGCGCTCTCCGCCTGGCGCATCCCCTGACGGATGCCCCGCTCTACCTGCGCCCCGGTCCTGCGCAGGACCTCCTCGGCCGCAGTCTCCCGGCTGTTCTTTTTGCTTTTGTTTTTGTCATCTCCAAAGATGTTGAAAAAGAGCAGAATCAGCGCAATGGGCCAGATGCCCAGGGAGAAGAGGATGATAATCAGCGGCCAGCTGTACCAGCCGGAGTTGTCCTGATTTTTCTGGGGCGGCCTGGGGGGAGGCGGCGCGGAGCCCTGCCCTCCATCCGAAGACCGCCCCCCGGAGGGCGCGCGCCCTCCGGTGAATTTGTCCTTGTCGTAGTACGCTCCCATCACTGCTCCCCCTTTTTCCGAAGCTTCGTCTTTCTGCCCTTCTCATCCACATAGTAGGTCCGGTCCAGCTGCCCCATGAGGCTCTGCTTTACGGCGTCGATATACTCCCGCCGCAGCGCGTCCCGCTCGGCAAGCTCATCCGGCGTAAGGCCCTGGGCCTTGTTCTTCCGGGCCAGCTCGTTGATCCGGTCGATCTTATACTGTTCCATCATCCCGCTCCCTTTCAAAGATCAGGTCCCAGGCCTCCACGAAGCCCTCTCCCCGCTGGCGGGCAGGGATACACGCCGTGAGACGCCATCCGTCTGCCCCCCGGCGGCGGATCACCTCCCGGTGGGCCTGGGTGACAATCCCTGCGCCGCCGAACAGGCTGCAGCCCTGGGCTTCGGCCTCCACGGTCTCGAATTCGCACTCATATCGTCTCATGGGCGCTCCTCCCCGTCAAACTGCTCCGGACTGCGGCGCGCCTCCAGGAACCGGACCACTGCCTCCGCGAGGCGGGCCGTCTCCTGCGCGGCGTCCAGGCGGAGCACCGGGAGCCCGGTCCCCTCCAGCCACGCCTCCACGTCCCCCTGGGAGCGGCCCTCCACCATGCGGAAGAACTGCTCCTCCCGGTCGTGGAGGTCGCCGCCGGGGCCCATCCGGTCCCCGAACTTCCGGTAGGACCTCTGCCGCACCCGCTCCAGCCGCGCCTCCTTGGGCACGTCCAGGAGCACCGCGCAGGTGAGAAGGCCCTCCACCTCCGCGCCGTAGGCCCCCTTTACCGCCGCCAGGAGGCATCGGGGGCTGGCCCGCAGGTCCGCCAGGAGGAGGGGCTCCACCTCCTCCCGGGTCCGCACGGTCCCGTAGGGGTAATCCCCGGCGGTGTCGGGGAAATAGTAGGTCTCGATATCGAAAAAGGGCCAGCCCAGCGCCCGGGCCAGATACCGGCCCAGAGTGCTCTTCCCCGCGCCGTTGCCGCCGCAGAGGATCACGCGTTCTTCCATAGCGCCTCCCAGTTTACAAATACCGCTCGATAGTGATGCCGGTGCGGCCCTTTCTGCTCAGGCCGCCCACCTCGGTGAGCTTCGCCCGGCCCAGGCCGCGGACGGAGAGCACACTGCCCTCCGATACCAGTTTGTCCCCCTTCACGCAGGGCACATGGTCCAGGCTGACCCGCCCGGCGGCGATGAGCTCCGCCGCTCTGCCCCGGCTCATGGAGAAGGCGGAGGAGAGCACCGCGTCCAGCCGCAGGGAGCTGACGGTGTCCCGGATGTTCTTGACCTGTAGGACGGGGACCAGCAGGTCCTCCCTGCCGATCTCCGCGACCGTGAGGCGCACCCGGCCCGCCTGGGCCCACTCCCGGAGGAAGAAGTCCCGCAGGGAGGGGGAGGCCACGATGTCCGCGCTGTGCTCCCCCACCAGGATGTCCCCCACCCGCTCCCGGGCCACGCCCAGGCCCATGAGGCTGCCCAGGATGTCCCGGTGGGTAAGGGCGCTGTCCGGGCCGTGGAAGTCCGCCCGGAGGAAGGCCAGCTCCCCCTGCTCCCCCTCCGCCCAGTCGGGGAGGAAGAGGAGGACCTTCCGCTCCGCGGCCTCGTAGCCGCCGTCAAAGGCGTACCCGGACCGGACCCCGGCGGTGCGGAGGACCGCCTCCGCCATGGCCTGCTCCCGGGGGGAGAGAAATTCGGTGGACACGGGGATATTCCGCCGCTGGAACTGCTGGTATTTGTCCAATATCCTTGCCAAAAGCAGGCGGTCCTCCCCGTCCTGGGCCACCTTGGCGATGAGCTCCGCCTTATCCATGGAGATTCTGGGTGCTGTAGAGCTGGGCGTAGTCTCCGCCCTTAGCCAGAAGCTCCTCATGGGCGCCCTCCTCGGTGATGACGCCGTCCCGGACCACCAGGATGCGGCTGGCGTTGCGCACGGTGGAGAGGCGGTGGGCGATGATGAGGGTGGTGCGGCCCTTGGCAAGCTCGTCAAAGGCCCGCTGGATCTTGGCCTCCGTGACGCTGTCCAGGGCGCTGGTGGCCTCGTCCAGGATCAGGACCGAGGGGTCCTTGAGGAAAATGCGGGCGATGGAGATGCGCTGCTTCTGTCCGCCGGAGAGGAGGGTGCCCCGCTCGCCCACATAGGTGTCGAAGCCGTCGGGCATGGCCATGATGTCGTCGTAGATCTCCGCCCGCTTGGCGGCGGCCACGACCTCAGCGGTCGTCGCGCCGGGGCGTCCGTAGCGGATGTTCTCCATGATGCTGGCGGCGAAGAGAAAGACGTCCTGCTGCACCACGCCGATGTTGCGGCGCAGGCTCCGCTGCGTCACGTCCCGCACGTCGTGGCCGTCGATGCGCACCGCGCCCTCCCCCACGTCGTAGAACCGGGGGATGAGGCTGCACAGGGTGCTCTTGCCCCCGCCGGAGGGCCCTACCACGGCGATGGTCTCGCCGGGGTTCACATGGAGGCTCACATGGTGGAGGACCTCGCTGTCGTCCCGCTCGTAGGCGAAGGACACGTCCTCTACGTCGATGCGGCCCGCCACGGTCCCCAGCTCCAGAGCGCCGGGCTTGTCGTCCAGGTCGGGCTCCAGGCGCATGAGCTCCACGAAGCGGGTCAGGCCCGCGATGCCGTCGATGAGCATCTCAGAGAGGCTGGAGAGGCGGCGCATGGGGTTGATGAAGGTGCTGGTGTACAGGCTGAAGGTGATGAGGTCCATGTAGTTCATCTTGCCGTCCATGATGAGCCACCCGCCCACGGAGATCACCGCAACGGGCATGATGCAGGTGAAAAACTCCATGCAGCACATGAACCAGCTCATGGCCTTGTAGCGCTCCTTCTTGGCGCTCTTGAAGCGCTCGTTGGCGCTTTGGAACTTGGCCGCCTCCGCGTCCTCGTTGGTGAAGGCCTTGGCCGTGCGCATCCCGGAGATGCCGGATTCCACGTCCGCGTTGATGCTGGCCATGTTGGCCTTCACGTTCTTGGCGGCGCGGACCATACCAATCCGGTTGAGGTTGATGACCACCAGGAACACCGGGATCAAGATCAGCATCACCAGGGCAAGCCGCCACTGGATGGTGAACATGACGGCAATCGCGCCCACCAGGGTCACGCCGGAGATGAAGATGTCCTCCGGACCGTGGTGAGCCAGCTCTGTGATGTCGAAGAGCTCAGTGGTGATACGGCTCATGAGGTGGCCGGTGCGGTTTTTGTCGTAGAAGCCGAAGGACAGCGTTTGCAGGTGGTCAAAGAGGTCCTTGCGGATATCCGCCTCCACCAGCACGCCGAAGGTGTGGCCCCAGTAGGAGACCACGTACTGCAAAGCGGAGCGCAGGAGGTAGGCGGCCACCATGACCACCACCACGGCGAAGAACGCCTGATACCGGCTCTCCGGGATCAGATCGTACATGCACATCCGGGAGACATAGGGGAAGGCCAGGTCGATGAGGGAGATCATCAGCGCGCAGGCCATGTCCAGGAAGAAGAGTCCCAGATGGGGCTTGAAATAGCTGAGAAAGATGCTCAGCAGGCTCTTTTTTTGAAAGTCTTTGGCCGTCATGAAAGCTCCTCCAATATTTTTTCAAGTCTGTTCCCACCATTGTACCATATCCTCTTTTCCGATGCAACGGGGGGATTTTTAATTTTTTCCGCCAAACCGGGGCTTTGGGGCAGAAGGAGGCGGGCAGGAGCGCTTGTGCTCCTGCCCGCCTGGCTGCGGGGTCGATATCGTGCTTGAGCCGGTCAGTCGTCCTTCTTCTTCCTGCGGAAGCCGGTCAGGACAGCCGCCACACCTGTCAGGGACAGCCCGTTCAGGAGCGCCCACAAGCCCGTGAGGCTGGGGTCGCCGGTGGGCGGCGTCGCGTCCATGTTCGCCAGGGGAGTGTCCTCGTCCAGGATGTAGACCCACTCCTCCTTCTCCGGGTCCCAGACCTTCCGGTATGTCCTGGGGACGTCGTTCTCCCAGATCGTGATGACATCCGGGGAGTTGGGGTCGTTGGGGTCCGGCAGGACCGTCGGACGGTCGTCGGGAGTGTCCGGAGTGTCCGGAGTGTCCGGAACATCGGGGACGTCCGGGGTGTCCGGCGGCGGCGCCGGGGGATCATCCGGAGGTGTTGCCGGGGGAGGATCGTCCGGGGGCGTGGAATCATCCGGGGGTGTTACCGGGGGAGGATCGTCCGGGGGTGTTACCGGCGGAGGATCGTCCGGCGGTCTGGGATCATCCGGGGGTGTTACCGGCGGAGGCGTAGGAGATGGAGGCGGATCGTCGGGTGCCTTGGTATTGATGAACCCGATCTCCTTCAAAGAATTCACTGCCACCGTCTCCTGCTTTTCAAGGGCGTCCGCTGTCCAGCCGGCTTCAGCCGTCTCGGCCACAATACACAGGGTGCCGTCAGGCAGACCGGTGATCATCACGGATTGGCCGCCGCACAAAGTAATCGAGCCGCCGGTGATAATGTCACCCAGTTTGCCGCCTGCTTCGTCCGTATACTCGAAGCTCCCATCCAAAGGCTTGCCATCCTTCAGCAGGGTCACTGTGAAGGAAAACTTCTTCGCCCGATCTGCACTGGTCAGATTATCTCCGGTCACCCTCTTAGTGATCTGCAGGTTGCCGTTACCGGTCGGGGGCGCACCATTCTTTTGATTGATGAACGAAGCCTCAGCCTCACCAGATGTAATAGTACCAGAGATACCGGAAGTTTCCGCAATTTCCCAGCCTTTTTCGACATCTTCTGTCACTGTATAATTCGTATTGAGGGGCAGGCCGGTGATGGTCACAGACTGACCATCATGAAGGGTAATTTCCGTTTTACCACTGGAGACTACCCCTGTCGCGCCGTTCTCGCCGGAATACTTAAAGGGATACGTTCCTGTCAACTCAGTGCCACCCGCATCTTTCAGAAATACGGTGAACTTAAACGATTGTGCTCTGTCTGCGTCGGTCAAGCCATCGCCCTGGACTGTCTTGTGGATCGTCAGGCTGCCAGTCTCAGGCTCGGTGGTACCGGCTTTCCTGTTGATAAAATTGACCTCAGAGACTTTGTCCGCTAAGATGGTTCCGGAAGGGTCCTTCTCAGGAGATTGTTTCTCCCAGCCCTCCACCGCAGCTTCTTTTACCTCGTACGCAGTCCCCTCAGGCAGGCCGGTGATGGTCACGGACTGACCATCATGAAGGGTAATTTCCGTTTTACCACTGGAGACTACCCCTGTCGCGCCGTTCTCGCCGGAATACTTAAAGGGATACGTTCCTGTCAACTCAGTGCCACCCGCATCTTTCAGAAATACGGTGAACTTAAACGATTGTGCTCTGTCTGCGTCGGTCAAGCCATCGCCCTGGACTGTCTTGTGGATCGTCAGGCTGCCAGTCTCAGGCTCGGTGGTACCGGCTTTCCTGTTGATAAAATTGACCTCAGAGACTTTGTCCGCTAAGATGGTTCCGGAAGGGTCCTTCTCAGGAGATTGTTTCTCCCAGCCCTCCACCGCAGCTTCTTTTACCTCGTACGCAGTCCCCTCAGGCAGGCCGGTGATGGTCACGGATTCACCATCGCAGAGAGTAATCGTGCCTCCATTTTTAATGTTTCCACTCTTTGAACCAGTGTAGCTGTAACTTTCAGACAGCGGATTTCCAGCAGAATCCTTGAGATTTACGGTGAACTCAAACTGTATCTTGCGGTCATCATCCATAACACTCTCACCTGTGACTGTCTTGCGGATCGTCAAACTGCCGGAATCAGGTTCCTCAACAGAGGACTTGTCGGTGCTATTGACAAACTCAGCCTTGTGGTCACCGTTTGTAATGACCGTCCCTTCGATCGTGGACGAAGGCGACACATGCCATACTCTGTCTCCCTCTACCACCTCTGTTACCTTATACTTGGTATTGGCAGGCAGGCCCAGGATCGTGACGGAGTCATCGTGTCGAAGGACCAGCTCACCGCCGCTCTGGATATGACCAGATTTGTCATTGCCATAGAAGTAGTAGTAGGATTCATCATCAGGCACATCATGCGTTTGCCCGTCTGCTCCTATTTCTACCTTCCACAGCTCCACCTTGAACTTGAAATTCTTAGTGTAGTCCGCAGGGGTCAAATTGCTCCCAGTCACTTTCTTGCTGATGGTCAGTTTGCCGGTGTTTGTATCAGCGATGGTCTTGTCAGTGACCACCACCACGTTCAGCAGACTAAAGAGGTTGGTCAGATCGGTGTCGCCCAGTACGTCTCTGTTGACGCCCTCGTTGGGGTTCTCATACTTGTCGTTAAGAGCCATCTGCTGGACCCGGGCGCGGATGAAACCGGTGTCCGTGACAAAGAAGGGCTTGAAATTCTCGCCGCCGTCTTCATCGTGGAGGCCGTAGTCCACTTCTGCATTTTTCCCAAAGTGCAGGTTCATGCTGCGGAGGATATTTGTTCCTTCCAGTACTGCGTCCTTCCAGCCGGTGAGGGAAAAACCGTTCCCACCGGGCTGGGTCTGCATGAAGGCCGTGATATCCTGGAGGGTGATATCCACATCGTTGCCCTCCGCATATTGGCGCATGGTCTGGGTCAGCTTGCCCACGCCAGCCATCACCGTTACGCCGTCATCAGCATTACCTGCGTCGGCGTAAATAGAGTAGCTACCAACGACCACAGGGATTATGGTTGTATTCTGGGTGTAGCCCTCAGGCGCTCCAATTTCCTGCAGATAGTATCTGGTCTCGGTGCTGCTATCGGCCCAATCCATCTTTGTGTGACCGGTTCCGTTCTCTTGACCAGTGGGCGAAAAAATCAGCATCCCCTTGTCATCAGTAACTCCCGATGCCACCGGGGTTCCATCGCAGCGCTCATTGTCATACAGCCCAAATTTCGCTTCCTTCAAAGGCTTACCGTCCTGATCCACCTTCAACACCCACAGCTCCCGGCGCTCGTTTGGGATGTAGATCATGGAGCGGAAATCCCGGTTGAACTGGTTCACCTCGAGGAGTTTATAGCTGGTAGGAGTTGTATGAGCCAATGCCGCGTAGCGCTCCTCAGCATTGCCGCCTTCAAGCCCTGAGATCAGCATATAGGCCATGTGCATATCGCCGTTTTCCGGATTATTGAGCAGGTATCGGGTGGCAAGGCCCGGCAGGTCGAACAGGGTCCCTTGCAGCCGCTGGTTGCTGCTGTCCCAGTCTAAATACCAGCCGGCAGTGCCGGTAGCTTTTGCCTGTTCCACGGCGGCCTGCAACACAGCCTCAGGGTTTAGCTGATTGATATCCGTTCCTACCGCCGTCACGGACTTGAATCCGGCGAGGTTGCCGCCGTACAGCGCCTGCCAGCTGCTGCCTTCGACAGTGTCCTTTCTCAGCAGGGGCACTGCCACGACCAGACCGTCTTCCAGGCCGTCGTTCTTGGCCGCATCGCCGGTCTTCGCGCTGGTGACGTTGACCACGGAGCAGGCATAAGCGCCGGTAGTCCAGCGGTTGGCTACAGAGAGCGTGGCAGTCTTGGTGTCGTAGTGCAGGACGATGTCCACCGGCTGGGTGCGGTAGCCGTCTGGGGCGTGGGTCTCCTTCAAGACATAGTACTGATCGCCACGGTCAGCGAAGTTGAAGTGTCCGCCATCTTCGAGCTCGAACTCGGCAGCGCCATCTTCATCCGTTCTCAGCGTAACCAAAGGGGCTTTAGTATAAACCGGCGTAACATGGAACGTCTGCCCCTTCTGATCGCCGTCTGTATAGAGACATTGGATGCCGTTCCCGTCTTCATTTCTCACTGCCGGGTAGAGTTCGAACTCTACATCCCGCAGCGGCTCACCATTCTGGTCCACCTTCTCAATCCGCTGGTAGAGCAGAGGCTGGAGGTTGAAGCGCAGGGCGATGCTGGAGTCGTAGTTGCCCCGCTCCAGGTAGAACATCTTCAGCGTGTGGGAGGTGTTGCTGGCGTAAGTATCACCGGTCCACTGCATCTTATCCGCCTTGCCGGCGATCTCATACAGCTCTTTCAGCGTGGTGTGATTCACCATATGCTCAGGAGCTGCCGGATTATCAGGGATCCCATGGGTCGTAAAAGAGCGTCCGATGTAGACATCGCCGGTGGCAAAATCAATCGTACCATAGAGCTCACTGTGGATACCGCCCAGGTCCAGGACCAGCACGCCGTCGATAAAGACCCAAACGTCGTCATCTCCGGAGAACTGGAAGCTCATGTTCTGCTGGCCCTTGCCGGTATTGATCACACCGTTGGCGGGCTGGCGGAAGTCCACGTCCACTGTCATGCCCAGGTGGTGGTTCATGCTGTTGCGGGCGCAGTCCACACTGCTGGTCAGCTCTCCCGTCTCATCCAGCCCGTTGAAGACTTCATCCCCCCTGTTGAACGGGAAGAAGTTGCCGATGCTGTTGTCTCCGTCTGTGCGGGTGGTGGCGGGAGCGTCGTAGAGGATAAAGTGGTTTTTGCCGCCCTCCTGACTGAGCTCGGCAAAGTTGTCGCGCATGTTATAGTAGTAGTAGCCGTATTCGTCCAGCTGGAACAGGCCGGTGACGTCTGTGTAAGCTTTCTTAAAATCTCCGTTTGCAGGTTCAAATAAGTACTGGAGAGATTCTGTTCCATTGATATCTCCGCCCCAGGTGTTAATGACGGTGTTGCTCAGGTTTTTGATATCACTGGAATCATAGGTGTACCCATCACCCTTTGAATCTTTTTCTTCCTTGTGGTCGCCGGTGAGCAGATAGTCCTTGATTAGCGTATAACGTATTGACTCATCGCCATTTAATACCACGTTTGCCAAATCAAGATTGATCTCCGGATAACCATTTTCAGTTAGAACATTCCTGACGATCCCCTCCATACCGGCGTATTGCTTGCCATACCGGCAGTTCTCTCCAGCGCCTTTGTTCCAAAGGCCGGCGTGGATCAGGCCGTCACCGAAGAGCAGGAGATGTTTCTGATTGATACCCAGATTCCAGTCTTTTTCTGTGGAATAACCTGTGGGCTTGTCGCCGAGGGCCCCTTCACCACCTTCCTCGTGATAATGGATATCGCTTTTATCCAGGATATCGCCGCCGCTCTCCACTGTTGGATTTTCAGTTTTTACCCAGTAGTCAAACAGGTTGACTGTTACGTTTTCCGGGTTTGCGGGAGAAACAGTGTGGGCCGCAAAAGAAACAGGATGAATTACGATTGGTAAATTAGAAATATTGGGTGTATTGTTTCCATCGTTTACAAAGTATTTCCTGCCATCACAAGTGGGAATTGGAGCATAAATTGTGAACTCAGAATTTAAGTCAGGGAGGCATGTGATAGTTGTTTCCAAGTTTGACCAGCTGACATCCAAATACCCCCAGGAGCAAAGCATTTCTTGATCGTTGCCTTTGCCATCCGCATTCTTCACAACAATTCGCTCTTGTTTATCTGCATATGTATAGGCTCCATCATTGACCGACTTATCACCTGTTGCCCAACCGTATATTCGTTTTGGCGCAGATAAACGTATCGCAGCAATCAAATCTTGAACCGTCTGGATATTATCCTTGTTGATTGCAAGGACAGCTGTTGCTCCTGAGTCGAATCCTTCCCATTCCCATTCATTTAAAGCAACATTAAAAGGCGTTGATTGCGCATACGCCTCACCCCCGCCCAGCACGACCAGCACTTCCATCGCCGGAACGCCGTCAACAAGGGCATAGGGGCCCTCCGGGGTATCCGCCAAGGACGCGGTGAGAGTATAAGTGCCCTGGAACGCGCCTTCTGCCGGGATCTGGTTCAGGTCCCAGACCAGCTCTGCGCTCTTGAACTCCACCGCCGTCTGAACGGTGGCGGAATGGGGGAGAAGCTCCGCCAAAATATCTCGGGTAACGGTCAAGCCCTCGTCTGCGCCGGGCACACCCAGTGCCCAAGAACCGGTCTCATCGCTCCAGACCAGCAGACCCTCCTCATCGTCCCACTCCCAGCTGATGACGCACAGCGGGCACACATAACGGCAGGGCTGTGCGGCCTGCGGGGGCTGATAGCCGCAGGTCTCATCATGGACATGGCCGCAGGCCGGAGCTCCGGGCTCTGCGGGCTCCACGGGAGGCGCGGGGCTCTCCGGCACCTGGGCGTCCGCAAGCGTCACAGGCTCCTCCGGTCCTGCGGGCTCCTGCTCTTCGGGAGCGCCGGGCTCCACAGGGGCGTCAGGGGCCGGGGTGTCAGGCACTGTGGGGTCCCCGGTGTTATCGGGGTCTCCGGTATTATCGGGATCCCCGGTGTCTCCGGGCTCCTCGGGAGCTGCAGGGGGCGCCGGATTCTCAGGTTCTTCAGGAGTGCCGGGATTTTCAGGATTTTCAGGATTTTCAGAATCTCCGGGCTCCTCCGGGGTCCCATAGCCGCAGGATTCGTCGTGTACGTGCATACACGGACTCCCCGCGCCAGCCTCCACATAGCCGCACTCTTCCGTATGCGCCGGATGGTGGACACAGAGCCCGCCCTCCGGGAGGATCTCCGTATACTCCGCGCGGCCATGGGGCGGCATCAGGATCGCCAGGACCAGCATCCAAGACAGCGCCCTGGTCCCCCAGCGCTTCCAGCGGCTCTTTCCCCACGCCTCACGCAAGGAACGCTCTTCTCTTTCCACGTCATCTACCTCCTTGAATTTGAGTTTGTTTCTATAGATTGCGGGGCGTTTCGCAAAAACAACCGGGGACCGGTCTTGACGGCAGTCCCCAGCCTGCAACAGGTCAGGATGCCCCCTTTCTGCTCCAAACAAATGGTTTTCAAAGAAGAACGCTAACAGAATTTGGATTTTGTACTTCTATTATAGCAACAGGAAATCAGAATGTAAATAGTGGTTTGGGGAACTGGAGGCCATTTTTTCTTGTCATCCGGGCAATTTTGGGCATGTTAGAAAAGAAACCATTGAAAAAAAGGATTAAAAAGTGGAACCTGCACAAAAACCCCGAGGCGGACACAGGGCTCACGCCCCATGTCCGCCTCGGGGTATTCAAGAAAGAGAGAGGAAAGAGAGGGAATCTGCATCTATATCAAGGCAGCCGGTCCCGCGTCAGGAGGCCATGCCGCCGAAATAGCGCCGGAAGAACTCCTCCATCCCGTAGGGATAGCTGTCGCTGGGGGTGGTGGTATCGGGGGACTGCTGCTGTCCGTCCTGGGAGGAGGTCGCGGTGGTCTGGGGCTTATCCATGGTACTGCCGAAGGTGAGGTCCGTGGTGTAGACCTGCCCGTCACGGACGTAGGTGATGGTGGCGGTGTCGCCGGCCTTGTAGCTCTTGGAGCCCACGGCGTTGGTCACATCCGTGCTGCTGGTGATGGTCGTGGTGCCCACCATCGTGATAACGTCGCCCGCCTGGAGACCCGCCTGGTCGGCGGGGCCGCCCTCTACCACCTCGTACAGGTATGCTCCGCTGCGCACGCCGGTCTGGGGATAGCGGGAGGCGTTATCCACGCTGACGCCCATGTAGGCGTGGGTGGTGACCTGGCCGTTCTCCATGATGTCCTTGAGCATATTCATCACGTCGTCGATGGGGATGGCGAAGCCCAGGCCCTCGGCGGCGGTGCCGTTGCCGGCGGAGGAGGTCTTGGCGGTGACGATGCCCACCACCTCGCCGTGGTCGTTGAAGAGGGGGCCGCCGGAGTTGCCGGGGTTGATGGCGGTGTCCACCTGGATCATGTTGAAGGGGGTGCCGTCCAGGTTGATCTCCCGGTCGACACAGGAGACGATGCCGTGGGTCAGGGAGAAGGTCAGCTCCCCAAGGGGGTTGCCGATGGTGCAGACGCTCTCGCCCACGTTGACCCCGGCGGAGGAGCCGATCACTACGGGCTTGAGCATGGTCTCGCCCGGGTCTACCTTCAGCACGGCGATATCGTAGTCCACGTCGCTGCCCACCACGGTGGCGTCATAGGTGGTGCCGTCGTTGAGGGTGACCTGGACGCTGGACGCGCCGGAGACCACATGGCAGTTGGTGGCGATATAGCCATCGGCGGTGAGGACGAAGCCGCTGCCGGAGCTGATCGCCTCCTGCTGGATCTTCTGTCCAAAGATGTTGTAGCCCGTGGCGACAGAGGAGGAGTTGATGCTCACGCAGCTGTCCACGTTGGCGTTGTAGATCTCCGGGAAGGTCAGCACCTTGCCGCCGGACACGCTCACCGTCTCCACCTTGGCCAGCTCCCGCTCGCTGACCATCACCTGGGTCTCACCCCTGCCGCCGGTGACATCCTTCAGCATCCACCCGGCCCCCACAGAGCCGCCGATGAGCAGGGCCCCGCAGAGCACTCCGGCCACGATCTTCTTCCCCCGCCCCCGCTTTTTCGGTTCCACAGGGGTCAGGGCCGGGATGGGCTCCCCGGATTCGGGGCGGTAGCTGTAGTGGTACTCATAGTTGCTTCTCTCGTTCTCATTATCGTTATACATGGGGATTGCCTCCTTGTTTATAGTTCATTTTCTGCTCCGTCCGGAGCTCCTTGCTGTCGATGGTGATATCATACCGGGGATTTATGACAAAAGTATGAAGATTTTTTGCTAAGATTTTTAACAATCAAAAAATTGTTTGTGAATGCTCCCCTTCCGCTGAAACAGCGCTGAACGACGGTGCCTCTCCCGAGAGGCCGTCCACGCGTCCGAAGGCTTCCTTGACTGTTCTGCCCCGGTTTCTTGAAAAATTTCGCCCGAACGCAAAATTTGCTCTTTACATTTCAAGAAAGTTCTGCTATACTAAGTAAGGTCCGGTTGAGGGACTGCCCTTTTGCAAATGAATATGCGCCCGTAGCTCAGTTGGATAGAGTGACAGACTCCGACGTTTCAGGCCGACTCGGCTGAGATATGGCGCAAAGCCCTGCAAACAGGGGCGTTGGCGGTGCGGCGGCAGGATTCGCCGTCTTGGCTGACTACTGTTTGACTACTAATTTTCCGGATAGCCGGAACGCCACAATTTTATATCCCTTAGACATGCGCCCGTAGCTCAGTTGGATAGAGTGACAGACTCCGACTCTGTAGGCCACTGGTTCGAATCCAGCCGGGCGTACCAGATCCCCCTGAAAGCGTGAGTTTTCAGGGGGATTTCCCTACATTTCCTACGTTAAACAGAAAAATAAGGAGGAATTTTCCATGTCCAAATACGCTGGAACGCAGACCGAGAAGAACCTGGAGGCCGCTTTCGCCGGGGAGTCCCAGGCCCGGAACAAGTACACCTATTTCGCCTCCAAGGCCAAGAAGGAGGGCTTCGAGCAGATCGCCGCCCTGTTCCTCAAGACCGCCGACAACGAGAAGGAGCACGCCAAGATGTGGTTCAAGGAGCTGGAGGGCATCGGCTCCACCGCCGAGAATCTGGGTGCCGCCGCTGACGGCGAGAACTACGAGTGGACGGATATGTACGAGGGCTTCGCCAAGACCGCCGAGGCCGAGGGCTTCCCCGAGCTTGCCGCCAAGTTCCGTATGGTCGGCGAGATTGAGAAGCACCACGAGGAGCGGTACCGCGCCCTGCTGAAGAATGTGGAGGCCCAGGCGGTGTTCCAGAAGAGCGAGGTCAAGGTCTGGGAATGCCGCAACTGCGGGCATATTGTGGTTGGGACCGCCGCGCCGGAGGTCTGCCCGGTGTGCGCGCACCCGCAGGCTTATTTCGAGGTTCATGCGGAGAATTATTAAGCATATACTTTTTTAAAGGTATCCTGAGATGCTTTGGGCCAGCAGCTAATCCAGATAGAAACGGGGAATCGCGCTATGAGTCTTCAGCTTGTCTTGATCCTCGTGGTCTTGATGGCCGCCAATCAAATCATTGGAACTGGATACGGCTCCTGGAAGTCTGGTTTCAATAAAGATTTGTTTCGGAGGGGCGTTAAAAAGATTTTCCTCCTGTTTATTGGGTACGGCGCTATCGCTCTGGCGGTTCATTTTGCCGCAGACTACGTCCCCAAGGCAGAGTACTTGAGCGGCATCCTGCTGGAACCTATTGCCAAGTATTTTACCAAGGTCTGCGATTCCTTAAAGCAGTTGCTGAATGAACCCACTAAGACGGAATTTCTTGCTCCACAGCAAGAACCAGTGAGCCCAACGGAAATTCAAGAAGATTCTGTCGAATAGTACATAGGCGGCCCTCTGGTGGAATTTAACCGGAGGACCGCCTATTCTGATTAGATGATTAGAGCTCCAACCCCTGCTGGAGCGTCTCGCTGGCGGCTTTCTTGTTTTTGTCGAAAGCGTGGGTGTAGATATCCAGCGTGGTGGAGGGTTGGGCGTGACCCAGCAGCCCCGCCACCGTCGCAACATCCGCACCGCTGGCAATCAGCAGGCTGGCGTTGCTGTGGCGGAGTGAATGCACATTCAGCTTTTCCGGCAGGCCGTACTTTTTGACGATCAGCTTGAACCTCCAGGTGAAGGTGGTGGGTGTCATCGGCAGGCGGGTGCCATGTCTGCGAAACACATAGTCGTCTGCTGACAGCTCCCGGTTCTCGTAGGCACTGGCCTCCCAGGCGCACTCCCGCTGGTACTCCTTCAGCAAGCTCTCCATTTCGGGAGAAAAGTAGGCGTATCGGTCTCCGGCGGAGGTTTTGGGAGGCTTTGTGAAAATTTCCTCGCCAGTGATCTTGACCACGTTGCGCTGGATGTGGATCGTGTGGTTCTGGTAGTCGATGTCCTCCCATTTCAGGCCGCAGCATTCGCCCCGCCGCATACCGGTGGCGATGATCAGCTTGAAATAGGTTTCGTACTTGATGCTCTCATTCTCCAGAGCCTCGATCAGCTTCTGTATCGTTTCCTCGTCTGCAATGACCTTTTCCTTCTTTTTCCCCGTATATTTGTAGGTCCTCCACGCCGGATTGTGGTCGAGAAAACCGCCCTCCATTGCGTCAGAGAGAATGCCGCACAAGCAGGAGTGCAGTCCCTCAACGGTGCTTTCGGAGAGCGGTTTTCCCGTAGCCTGATTGCGTTCTTTGCGCATATCGGCGTAGAATTTGCGGAAGTGCTCCGGGCGAAGCTCGGTCAGTTTGTAATGCCCCAGGTGCGGGAGGATGCGGGCGATATCCTGCCTATCTCGCGCGAGTGTGGATTTCGCCAGTTTGTGGGGTGCGATCTCCAGGAGCCAGAGCTCGATGTACTTTTCCAGGGTGATATCTTTTTTGACCGAGTGGGGAGTGTTTTTGCACTCCAGCTCGAAGAGCACCGCCTGCTCCTCCAGCCATTTTTCAGTCTGCTTTTTGGTCAACCCCTCCGGCGGCTTGACTGTTTTCTGCCGGCTTTTCTGCGCTTTCCGTCGTAGTCGTAGCCCATGGATACCACCAGAAGATAGCTGTTGCCGCGCTTTCGGATGCTTGCCATGATGTTGACCTCCTGTCTGTTGACCTCAGCACTGCTGAGGCGTATTTGGGCAAGCACAACATACCGGAACCCGTTGAGAAAAGCTACTGCTATTTTTGCTCTGACGATAAATTCTACAGAATCGACAGTTACACGGCAGTGCCGTTGGCACAACTGCCCGGCGTATCAAAAAGACTGTGGGTGAGCTGGTTTGCGGCATCCTGCTTCAGCCGCATCTGCGGATGGCAGTAGGTGCGCTCCAGAAATCCGGTATCCCCGTGACCGGCCAGCTCCGCCACGGTCTGCTTGTCCACGCCGTTGTGGAGCATAGTTGAGACAAAGTAGTGGCGGAGGGTGTGGAGATGGTACTCCCGTGGGAACCCGTTCTCGTCGTAGAGCTTCCGCAGATGTTTTGTGAACTTGTCCGGGTGCATCAGCTCCCCACGCTCATTGGTGAACAGGTACTCGCTGAGCGGTATCCTGTTCATGGCCGCCTCTTGTTTTTTCTCGTACCAGTATGACTGGACCAGGCTCATGATATCGTCGCTGATGTAGATCGTCCGGGCCTGCCCGTTTTTAGTACTTGCGGACGATCGTCAACTTTTCCGCACCCTCCAACTTCATCTGCTATTCCATCACGGTACGGAAGTAGCCCTCATGTCGGAGAATATACCCCATCACCAGTTGCATATGTTTCAGGGCCAACTGCTCCAAAACCTTGACCCGGATGAAGTGGTCGCCGCATTTCTACCTGTGCTTCTTGTGCAGAGAAAAGTCAAAGAAGTCATGGGCGAGGTCGCCGTTGTTGGAAGAGCCGTACTTCATCTTGAAACCACAGTCGGCACAACAGACAAGCCCGGAAAAGATACTGCTCCTGCCAGTGCGGGTCATGCGGTGCCGTTGCTGGCGAATGACTTGGACCTTCTCAAACACATCGTCCTCAATGATGTGCTCATGGGTATCGGGGAAACCGGCCTGTCTCTCAAGCGGATTGTCCAGTTGCTTCTTGTTCCAGATAGAATTAGCGGTAGATCTTGAAGTTGACGGTGCAACCGGTGTAATCTCGCCGATAGGAGCGATCAGCGGAAAAGAGCAGGCTAACGACGGGGTTAAATCCGTCATCGACTCCCCCCAGTTCAAAAGCCTCATAATAGGATTTGTCGTTCAATATTCTCGGCATTGCTCACCTTTCACCAATCTTCCACTATCTTTTTCCGTATCTGCAATCAATATCACTCTATACCGATCGCCTTCACAATGGCGTCCTCCGGGCTGCTATAGAAGGAGATCTGGAACTTTGCAAACAGGTCCGCTGGTACCGTGGGGATGTCCGCCGCGCTACTCATTGGGATAAGAATCCTCTTCGCACCAGCATCGAAGGCCACCTGCAGAGTGGACGCGAGTTCCTCAACCTTGTTGATCGTGCCGCCGATGGACATTGACCCCAGCACACACATCTGCGCCTGTACCGGACGGTCGAGGGCGCAACTGCAATAGGCCGTCATCGCGGCGAGAGAGATGTTGCTGTCGAGCCCAACACCTTGGCAATCTTGTATGTGCATCAGGTAATCTCTTGTGTCAATGGAGATGGAAGCGCTGATCTGTTTCGCGTTAGCCCGGAAATAGTTCTGGGCTGTCTTTACAGACTCCTTTGTTTCCTTGGCGCTCTGCATACCGGTCACATCGAATCTTCCCGAACCCTCAGTCATGGCTGCTTCGAACTTAAAGAGCCCCTTCATTCCATTGGTGCCGTCCGCTACCGTGTACACATGTCCCGGCTTCCCGTTCCCCTCTGGAATCAGCTTGCCTCCACCCTGTTCCAGAACAGGAACGAAAACCTCTTCCATATTCGCAAGCCGGACGTAGGAGAACTGCACATCGTAGAACTCCATGCCGCCGATCTTTTTCAACTGTTCCTTGACACGCCTTCGGCCTTCGATGCCGTACTTCAGTATCTCTTCGATCTCTGCTTCGGCGTAGTTTCCATCCGGATAAAGCAACTTCGTCATGCCGGAAACCATCTTGCGCACCGCAATGGTATCGCGCTGGTTCAGGCAGCGGCCTAGCCTGAAGTATTTGTCAAAAGCATCCGTTTCCGGGACCTTACGCATCTCCCGCAGGAACTCAGCGAAATAGTCCGAAATAAAGCCATAGTTATCCGTGAAATATTCCGGACGCATCTTTGGGATCTCCCAGCCGGGGATGTAGCAGTGCATACGGTCGAAGAATGCGCTGTCGATCATCGCCTCCGGGAATGGCTCGAACAGGTGCGATGTCTTCTGCAGGTAGTCCACGCTCTGGTTGATATTGCCAACGAATACCATGGACGCATTCGCCTGAATCGCCTCCTTGCCACGGGCGAAGGAGCCGGACGCCATGTAGTCCTTCATGATCTGGACGCCGTCCTTATCCTTGAAGTTGATACCCGCCACCTCGTCGAATGCGACGCAATCCCACAAGCCCACGAGACCGATCTGGCGGCGGCCCATATTGTAGAACAGGTTCGCCACAGTGGTCTGTCCACCAGAAATCAGGATCGAATTCGGCGAGAGTTCTTTATAGATATGCGACTTACCGGTACCGCGAGGCCCGAGCTCGCAGGTGTTTACGTTGTTCTCAATCAGGGGGATCAGCCGAGCCAAAAGATGCCACTTGATCCGGTATTCAAACTGGGTCGGCTCCATGCCGCAGGATCGAAGGAGGAAATCGATCCATTCCTCCTTAGAAAAGTTCTGCCGTGCATTGATGATCTCGTTCTTGTCCAGATTAGGCATCTGAATTGGCGTGATGTCGTTGATGACGAACGGGCTCTGATTCTTCTCGTCCTCATTGTAGAAATAGGTCAGGTCAACAATACACCAGATGCCGCCTGCCAGAAGTTTGTCATAATCACGGACATACTTTGGATGAACGTAAATGCCCTTAATTCCGAGGAACAGAAAGTCCGCATCATACTGATCGATGTGCTCGTTCAGCTTGACTGACAATTTATCAATGACAGTGTAGGCCCCATTTTCTTTGATCTTCGCTTTAATTTTCTCCGCCTCGTCCGGCCGGACATAGTTGTCCGCCAAAATACGCTTCACTTGCTCGATACCGGCCGCGATCTCCATCTCGTCGTCCGAGGTACAATAAGTCCCCAGCAGGTACTCCAGAACGTAGGTAGGCACATTGGCACTGTCCTTTATCTTCTTTGTAGCACCTTTGGGCACGACCCGCCCGGAGAACACCTCAAATACTTTCTTGTCAAGAGAATCCATACATCATCCTCCTCAAAACATCTTGAAACCAAGAATGTCGATCACGAACTGCTCCTTTTCAATAAAAGCCTCATCTTTTCTGTCGACGTTGTGCAGGATCAGATAATATCGCTTGTTCCGGTCAAATTGAATATTCATTAACGTGAACCGCACACTGGTCACACGAGTCGCCGCATCGTCGCTGGCAGAGGCAGCCACGAACGGGTAGGTCCCTGATACTTTTTCTCCATCCTCGTCCACGATGTAGGTTTCGCATCTGATGGCAAGCTTTGCTCCTCCCACCTTCTCGGTCTGCTCGAAGTCAAGGGAGAAGCTGCGGTTAGTAATCTTCCGGGTGATGCTCTTCAGTCGGACTCCAACCGGTGCGGCCACATCGCGGTTCTTCGCGGAGCTCAGCTCGCCAATCTGGATGATTGGGACCACTGTCTCCTGTAGGGATGCCCCGCCGTGGACGTATTGAAGTCCGGTTCCCGGAGTCTTGAACAGGTCGTAACCATAAGGTAATACAACCTTGTATATGCCATCTGCGGTGGCCAGAGGGTATTCCAGCGTATAAGGGATCCCGAAAGTAGTGTCGTTTGAAATGGCATAGCGTTTTGCCGCCTCAGTCGGGTACATAGAGACAACATCGCTGTACTTGCCAGAATCCTCCACCTCATTTCTCCGGTATACGAAGCCGTGGTCTGCGGTGATGAAGAAATTTGAGATCTGCAAGTCGTTGTATATCTTCTTGACCAGGTCGAGAATCTCCTTGATGGCCGCCGCCGCCACGTCGAAGACCTTGCTCTCGTTGTGCTCACCTACGTTATCAATTACATTGTGATAGACATACACCAGCGACTTATCGGACATGTAGCTGCGCAGAGTTTGCCGCTTCATTTGGGCGATGTCCTCGTATTGGATAGCGGCATAGCTGCTGCGCTTAGCTTTCAGAATCGCGTTTCGGGCAGCAGTACTGTTCGTGGGCAGGCCATCGGCGTATACATCGCCGTTGTGGTAGCTCAGGTTCTGATGCGGCAAGAGCGCTGCCATGCCGAAACGCGTCTCTGAGGGAAGCGGTGATATGGCGCAGGTGATCTTCTCGCTCCCCTTGAGGATGGCGTCCGTCCGAATCAGCTCATACAACTCGTGCGCCATTTCATAACGGAAGCCGTCCGATATGATGACGATGCACTTCTTGTAATTTTTGCTCTGAAGGGTCCGGTAGAATCCGCTTGTCATTGGAATGCCAGAAAACCGCCACTCCTGCTGTCGAACCAGCGCGTCGCTGTATTCCTTACCGAGCACGTCGAGGAACTTGTTCTGGTAGGCCAGGTCAACACGCTCCATAAGCCATTCAAAGGCTTCCTCAGGGTCTTTTATCTGCCGGTAGGCAACACAAGCATGACGGAACTCGGAATCAACACGATAGTATTCATCGGCATACCTCTGCACATAGTCCGCCGCTAGCAGTTGCTTTGGAATCGGCTTCTCCAGCAGACGGAAAAACGCGATAGCTGAGGATAGAAACTCATACTCCGCCCTGTAATTTCCGTACCAGATAGAATTCCGGCGCAGGGCAATGACTCGCTCGAAGATATTGTAATCCAAACTGCCGTTCTTGAGGCTCTCACCGATCATGCGGACGACGTAAGCATCAATGCACTCGAACACATCGGCTTCCTGTATGCAGGAGATATCCCGGGAGACAAGGATCCCCTCGATCCTTAGCTCTGCTGCAATATCCTCCTGCAGGACCGGGTAGCGCTTCTCCGATTTGATCTTGTCCACGAAAAATTTGGCATCCATCCTGCCAGTATCCGTGATGGTATACTGCTGGTAAAAAGACGGAAGTTCTCCGAAATCCGCTTTCTGCTCCAAAAGCGCTGTGAACAGAAACTTCCGTACCAGAACGCCGATCTTTCGATCTCCCTCGTAGTTGTAGCAGCGGGAAATTTCATCCCACAGGTATTCCTCAAATCCAAACTTGGAGACGTCGGCATACTTGGTCCCGCTGTCAAAGACCAGCTCCGTCAGCACACTCTCGATGGAGCGCGAGGATGCTTTGGTCAGCACGCAGAGCATGGCCATTTTCAACTCATCTTCGGTCATCTGGTCATTTACCTGTACATAGTTGCGCAGGTGGCTGATGCGGCCCTCGCTGTCAAAGAACTTGGAATGCCGTTCAACCACACGGCGCAGGTCCGTGTTCGTCAGATCAAGCCGCCGCATAATCAGCGCCACAGTATCCGCGTAATATTCCTCGCTGTGGGTTAGGATGTCCAGCAGCCAGTTTTCTGTGTCCATCGGCTTATCATGGGGGATATAGACGAGGAAATTGCTGTCCGAATCGTCGTGCTCAATGATTTTCTTGACGCTGAATTCGTTCTTGTCGCAAGCCAGCACCCGACAGCAGTCCAAGCTGTCTGCTGTGATATCTTCTTTGAAAATAGCGGGAGCGTCGTACCAAAAAATAATCTTTCGTCCGCTGCCGGTCTGTGCGCGGAACATCTTGATGATTTCTTTTCGGGCCTCCCGATAATCTATGCTTGCCATATGTACCTCACTTGATTGGAGCCAGAAGGTCCTTCCTCACCTTGTTTCCGCTGTCTGTAACCATTTCGACACCCTGGAACTTGGCGTAGTTGACCTTTACGCCATCATCCAGATCAATTTCGATATACTGGTTTGCCATGTGGTCGAGTACCTGCCCGTACTCGATTGCCTCATTGTAAGATGCTGCCAACTTTTGGCGCTCTTTCTCCAGACGGACCCTGTCGCGGCCCTCTGCCTTGGCAAGCCTGCCAGCAAGCTCCTCGAGCTCGTTCTTCAGCCGGGTAGATTCCGGCAGGAAATAGCGGCTGTTAATGCGGGCAAGGGTGTCTCTGGTGTAACGGTGCATGTAGACCAGGCACTTGAAGCCGCTGTTCTTCCCGCTGGAGAAGAACCAGTAAATCGGGCGCTTCTGGTAAATCTTCAAGTGGTCTGCAAAAAAGCCATCGTTCAGATAACGGTTCAGCGCCTCCTCAGAGGATTCATTATTATTGTGACCAATGGATTCTGCGATGAAGTCGATGTTTTGCCGGTAGGTATCTTCGCCGTAAATGAACTTGAGTAGACCAATGATCTGCGCCGTCAGTCCATCCTCCATGCCGATACCGCGATAGATGGGAATGATCCCGTCCTCGTCGGGATGGTAAGTCTGGTATTTGGAAGCATCCCATTCGCCGCCGGCATACGCCAGCCCTGGTATGTCCAGAGAGTAGCGGCCCATGACAACACCGATGAGGTAGGAAATTAAGGATTTCACATCCCGTTTCCGGTCAGCCGGGCGGACGGTCACGTCCTTGTCGTCCACCTCCGGGGTCAGCTCGTCCTGGAGGCCGTAGATGTCGATGAAAATGCGGTTGAGTTCTTCCTCGTTGGCTTTAAGCTGGGTAAAGCGGGCATTGCACTCGGATTCCCAGGCGGCAAACGCCTCCGCCACGGTGGACACACCCCGCACCAGCGGATGGCGGGTGAAGTCCCAGGAGGTCTCGAAGGAGTCCCAGTCGGTTTTGCTTAAGTCAAGGCATTTTTGCGTTTTACTCTCTACATCTGTAATGTTGCCTAACAAAATAGGGACAAGACAAATATCGCTAATGACGGTGTTTATAGAAGGATTAACAACTGAAATAACATATTCCGCCACTTTGCAATTCAGCAAAGCTAACAAATATAGACGCTTATCATTTACAAAAGTTGTCGGACCACCGTTTCCAAATAAGATTCCCTCCTGGGCTAAGCGCACAGATAGCTTATAAGAGGTAATCATCGTCCATGTTAAACCTGGTCTAAAATAATATCTTTTGTCACGAAGTCGATAATTTTTCCCGTTTGTTTTGATGGCATGGCCATCATTTGCCAAGAATACAACTTCCTCCAGATTGCCGTACCATTTCCTGTATGGCCCCCCTCTTGTAACTGGAAACCACTTTTTTTCTGAAGTTACCATCTCCTCCGCATTCTTTATTCCAAATCCGATATTTGCATGACTCGGCTCATACCAAAATTTTACAAACCGCCCGTCATCGCCTGTCATAACGCCTGACTTTGGTTCACCGAAACTTGAAAATGGAGTGCCAATTTCAAAAGTACGAAAGAATGCTTCATCTACCCAATAGGCCACCGGCGAGCCGGGTATTTTGGAGAAGTTGTCCTGCTGGGCAGTAAAAGAACCCTTTCCGGCGAGAAACGCCTGTTCACGTTCTTCGATGCCTTCAACCTCTCCCTGTTTCTCAAAGAGGCGTCGGTAACTTCCAGCGTATCCTGAAATATACGTTTTCTCAATTACAAATGTTGTCGTTCCAAAATCAGAACCGAAAATACCACGCCCTGGATGCACCATGCTAATGAACGTATTGGATTTAATCATCTTCTCCCGCAACTTTTCATAGCTGGAGAGGAACATCCAGACTGGAATATTTATCATAGACATATAGCCATGTTCGTTACACATGCGGAGAGTTTGCTCCATAAACGCCGTACTCAAATCAGACTTTGAATCAGGGTAGTTCTTCTTCACAAATTCTGCCAGCTTCCCGCTCATGCCGGCCCCGCCCATATACGGCGGATTGGTCACCACCACATGATACTTCTGCGCCAGCAGATACCGGTAATTCCAGACATTCAGCCGCCGCTCGTAGTCCGCCTGGTCAAACACCGACTGCGGGTCCTCCGGCATTTCCCCCGGATCGTCCACCGTGAGCAGGGAGCCGAAGTTTTCGCCGTCCTCGTCCCCGGTGGTGCTGTAGACCATGGGCTGGAGTTTGCTGGAGAAAAACCGCCGGTCATACTGCCGGGCCTTCATCATCACGGCGAAATAGGCAAGCTGTGCGGCCCGTTTGTCGATGTCCAGCCCATGGAGATTGTGCCGCACGATGTTCTGCGCCGCATCCCGCTGGGTATAGCCCTGGCTCTCGTAAATCTGCATCAACACATCGAAGATATACACAAGGATATGCCCGCTGCCCATACAGGGATCGATCACTTTGATTTCCTCGGGCTTCAGGCTGCGGTACTCCGCCCGGATCTGCTCAAGCTGCGCCTGCACCTCCGGTTCCTGCTCCGCCTCATCCAGATAGTATTTCCACTGGGCTTTCAGTGCATCGTTGGGATGGCCCTCCAGCCACAGACGGCCCAGACTGTTCTCCACCATATAGCGGACGATCCAGTCCGGCGTGAAGAGCTGCGTAGCGGCGGGGATGTCCTCCTTGCTGATCTTGATATTCTTTTTCAGGCTGGCGAATACCTTTTCCTTTGCCTTGGTATTGTAGTACTGATACAGCCAGCCGATGATCTGCACATCGTTCATAAAGTTTTCTTCCGGAATCTTGACCAACCTCGTCAGCACCGTCTCGCCGATCAGGAGGGATTTCGGAAGCAGAAGCTCCATATATCCCGAATCCCTCGAAAACAGTCTCGGAAGAACATCCGACAGCGCACCGCATTGGCAGATCAGCACATGCCGGAAAAGCTCCTCCGTCTTATTCTGGCTCTTGAGCTGTTCGCAGATTTTCATATCAAGTCTCAGATCAGTCTTGGCAAGACTGAGGTTCTTCAAGATATCCGGCTCAATACTGCCGCTGGTGCTGGACAGTACGCGGAACCCATGCGAGAGATAGTTGTGCAACTCCATGAAGCGGAGTGCCACGAGCCGGTTAAACCATGTGTAGGCAACCTCCTCGATGATGTTCTGATAGCCTTTGAGACGGACTTCACTGATGATTTCCCGCCGCTTTCCGTACAGGGAAGCCGGATAGGAGTTGGGGTCACCCTCAATATAGGTAAAATCGCCGCTCTGTTTTGCCTCGCGGAAATCATTGTCACCATTGATGCCAAGCGTCTTAAGGGAAACCTCAATCTGCTGTTCCAGATTATCCCTGGCCCATACGGCATAGGTCTGTAATACCCGTTTTTCCATTCGTTTTTACCTCAATGCAGATTGACTTCATCGTTGTTTTCCAGTTCCGCCAGCAGTTTGGTGCGGATCGCGTCCAGCACCTTTTCGACGTCATCCGCCGAGGTAACCTTTTTGCTGACCGCAGGCACGCACTCAATGATGGAAACGCGCTTGCTGCGCACCGTGGTGGATGTATCCTTGCGCATCACAGATGCAATAAACTCGCGGAAGCCGGAGACAGCGCTGCTGCTTGCCCTAATGTAGGAATCCATATTCGGCGTGGACTTCAACAGGGATGACAGCCATTCATCGTATTGGGCAAAAAGTTCATCTGCCTTGTCCTGAATACGGGAACGCCGGTCATCAGTAAGTTTCAGGGCCATTACGTCCTCGAGCTCATGGCTAATCGATTTTCGATCCTGCTCCAAGCGACGGACCGTGGACTGATACTTATCCTGTAGGACCTGATCCCGGAGTTCACTGGCCTTGAAAACCAGATTGACCAGATCGTTCATCTTCTGGAACGGCATTTCTAGATTGACGATGGCCTGCATGGCTTCTATCACGGAATCGAGACAGCTCAGATCTTCAAACTTGCGGTTGTCGTTATACCACTCTATGAGCTCCAGAGCGTCCTGATAGTTCTTCTGCTGGTGGCTTCCTTCCTTATAGAACCCCTCCAGCTGATCCAATATCTCGACATTGTCCTCAAGGCTGTCCGCCCGGTTTATGATCTCGTTGAAGATAGGAAGGGAGTCGCTGGATTTCAGGATGGCGCTGAAGTCCTGATACAGCTTCGCAGCCACTTTGCTGCCAGCGTAATCGCCGCCATACTTTTTTTTCAGGTCAGACAGGAACAACTTCTTCTTTTCAAAGAACTCCATCACGCCGGATTTGAGCAGGGCCTCATCCAAGGGAAGGTTCTCCGCGTAAATATCGTTCATGATACGCTTCACCTGATAGAGAACCGTCTCATCGATGATCTCCTTCGGACGCACCACCATCGTGTCGATGTTGTTCTTTCGGGCAAGGTCGTTCTTGAAACCAGTGTTGCTTTCGTCTACTACATGGTCGTGGATAGAGATGATAAGCGACTGGTATTTCCATAGGCGGGCAATCATACCGAGGATATCGAGGTCACGCCAACCATAGGGCTTTTTAGAAAAGTGCTCCAACAGACTCTTGACCGTCGTGTTTCGATACACGTTCTTATCGTCTTGAATCTTTTCAAGGATCTCATCATAAGCGGCTTTATTGCTGTCGCCCGACAGGTTATCACCAAATACCAGGTCGCTTTCTGCCAGCAGATTAAAGATGCTCTTCTGGTCCGGGTAAAAATAGTTAACCAGTCCGATCTTGAAGTAGTCCCGGACCACCATTTCCTTCAGAGCGTCCTGCAAGCGTTCCTTTCCATCCTTCTTCTTGATGTCAAAGAAAGACCCGCCAAGATAAATGGGAGCCGTGGTCAGTGCGGTGCGGATCATATCTTCGGCACGGCGAATACGGTCAGACATCTCGCTGGCCTTTTTGCTCATGATCTCCGCCAGGGAGGCGGACATGGTCGCGCTGTTGTTCCTGCGGAACGTGGCGATCTTGTTCGCTCGTATTAATTCGTCGATAAACGTACCCTCTGTCAGATCAATAATGATGGCATTGTCGCGGAGGGACTCCGACTGATAGTCCGATGCATCCTTTGAGCCAGAAAACTGTGTGCGGACACGGATTGTGAGCCCGTCCTGACTAAAGGAACCCTTCGACTCGGAATCCACGAAACGATTCAAAGCGAAGTCGTACCGTCCCTCATAGCGGTACTTGTTGTTCTCGAGTATTTTGTCGAAGATGATGTCCAGGGCGGTTCTCTGGACCTCGCCCTCGTTGTAAGCGGAGTTGTTGATCTGCTTGTTGACATCCTGCTCCTCATTCGTCAAGAAGTCGTATTCATCGCCGTTCTTCTGGATCAGGGTCTCAGCCTCCAGCCGCTGCAGCGACACAAGAATGCTGGCCTTCAGCGCGCCCTTGTCCGCGTTGATGTTGTTCACCATCAAGGTAGCCAGACGGTCGATCGTGGCGGGCATATCCTTCACATACCTGATCATGAACAAAATACGGAGGACACGGATATCGAACGCATCCAAACTGGGCTTCCGAGCGGCATTGGTGAAGACGGTCTTAATGTCGTAGTCGATAAACTCCTCAGCTGTGGCATAGAAGCTGTCGAATGGAACCAGCAGACCGGACTCCTCCTTCATGACATTCTTTGCGGAGGTCTGGAACGCGTCCAGCAGAGACCGCTCATTCTGAGAAATGTGCTTTCCCTCGCTCATGCCATGCTCACGGATAGACTCAAACACCTTCTGCAGCAACTCAAACTGGTAGGATACGAACGGATAAACGTCTTTGAACTCATCCGCATCCTTGTAGCCGGACCATGTAGGCTTAGCCGGAAAGAGGATCACTTGGGAGAGACGGCTTGCATTGGCATCGTACAAGGCGCGAAGCGGTGTCTCTGCATTTTCCTTCTTATCCAGAATACGGCGCTTAATTACTTCGTCAGCATCTGCGCCTGATAGGAGGAGACGGGTATTGAACCGGCCCTGAATCTTGGAGAAGTCGTGCTGCTTGTCCCTGGTGCTGTCAATCATGGCCTTCAGTTCCTGCTGAGAGGTTATGACCACCCATGCTTTACCATGCGCGAACTTACCCAGATCCTCAACGCAGGTCTGGAGGTTCAGCATCAGTTGCGCACTGTCACCGATGAACTGCCCGACCTCGTCCATCAAAAAGACGACGCGAGAGTTGTGCTTCTCGCAGTAGGTGTTGACGATTTTTCCGAAGTCCTCGGTGGCATTCGTGAAGTTACGAATTTGATCCTCAATAAAAATCTTGGCGCTTTCCTCGGACATTTCTCGCACGGCAACGAGGGCTTTGATCATGGAATCGCGGTTGAGGAGAGCCTTTGCGCGGGTCTGGGCCCAATTCCGACCAGAAACCTGCTCAAACGTCTCAGCGAATTCTTCCAGCTTGCCTTCCTCGTCCAGCGTGCGTTCCAGATCAGCTACCCACGGGCTGGCGCCGCAGTAACCGACAGCCTCGTTAAAGGCGCGAATCATAATATCCATGATAGCCTGCGTCTTTGACTTGGAATCCGACTTTGCTTTGCTGTCGATGTTGAAAAGGACCACAAGATTGTTTGCCTTGGCGCTCTGCCTGATATCCGCAAGCACGAACTGGTCTTTGATCTTATCCTTGAAATACTCTGATGCGCGGACCCCTGCGACTTCTTCGTTCTCCAGAATGTAACCAAGAATTTTCAGAAAGTGGGATTTGCCGGAGCCAAAGAAGCCGGTAATCCAAACCCCCATCTTTTCGGTTGGCACGGTCAGGGATTCCCTGTACTTGTGGAAGAATGTCCGGAATGATTTGACAATTTCATCGGTGCAGACATATTCCTCAAGCTCTTGCCACTTCTGCTCCTCGTCCTCATTACCGATGGTAACGACGCCCTGAATGGGCCTGTCGATTTCTTTCTTGAAGAGCTTCTTAATAATCATTCCCATGTCTCCTTTCCACCAGTGGGAAAGCTCTGTAGTAGTTGCCGTCATCCAATCTTTCAAACAGGCGTAAGGTTATGGAGTTTTTGATCTCATATCGCCCCGGATACATCATAACGACGGGCGTCTTTCTGAAAATACTTTGTAGATTGTTCAGAATAGTATAACTCCGGATAACCGGGAAAGCTTTACCGACACCCGTGATCAGGACGATAGATTTACCGTCATCCGGTACAGTGTTTTTGAACTTATCCAGAAAGCTGCTCTGGTCTTCCTCTACAGAAAGGAGCGGCTGAAAGACTTCTCTCAGCAACAGGTCTTTCTCATATTCGGATTCTATTCTTTGGATATCCTCGAAGTAGCCTTCCTCTTCGATAATATCGAGCATCATCTCGTACAGGTCGAACTCGATAATCTCCGGATTTCGAGACTTCAGCTTCTTCACTTCACGGCGGACCAGCACCTCGTCCTTCGGCGCGTAGTCGAAGATGTAGAACTTCATATCATTCGCCGTGCCATAACGGGTGAGAGACGCCACACTGATCATCCGGTCCTCCAAATCAACAAAGCGATCATTCAATGATCTTTCTGTTTCTGTCACGGTTCTTACCTCCCAAGCATAACCTGCAAATATTCCCGGTCGCCAATTTCCGCAATGTGTTCTTCTACTGTTGGATGGATCATCATCCTCTCCACCAAGATGTTCCGACGTTCACGGACACCGAGTCCGGAGTCAACGAGAATATTCCTGTAACCCTTGGTCAGGCAGCGCAGCGTGTGTGCTCCCCATTTCGCAACGATTATGTCCGTCTGCTTTTTCATTTCAAAGAACCGGTCGAAGTCATCTATGGAGAGATAGTTCTTATCTCCGAGAAGGGCCTCTCTATAAAACTCCATCATGAAGTCGTAGAACAAGGAGTCCGTTTTAGCAATGGCATATGCCAGAATGAATTTCGATGTGGAAACATCTGCATTGTAGAACTGGGAGAGCAGGAACTCATCAAGGGCCGTAAGCCTGCTGTAGACCACGTTGGTAACTTCTCTCCGCCGGTCCTTCGATTCGATTTCTATTTGGTTATTGTTAAAACATTCCGTGTAAACTTCTTCCCGATCAAGGCCATCCAGCATCAATTTGGCAATTTTCTTTGTAATTGGATACTTAAACGGGGTCTTCTTGATTGCAGAAGAATAGGGCTTTCTATTCACCTTCAAAACCTCCATGGTTTAAGCGTCAAAACCACATGATTTATTCTATCATTGGGACCGCGCTATGTCAAGAAAAAGCGTTCCGTTTGAACTGCAAATTTTATTTATCCGAAACGAAAGCAGGCAATGAACAGCATAATTTTACGATAATAGCCAATCTAACAATAGCATCGTGGTGGTAAATCTATTCTATAGTTTAAGAAGTAGCAAGCCAAAAGTACCAGCTGTCAGAAGAAATGTATAGCAACTCTGGGACAAAGTTTGGGGCAAATTTTGCAGAAATCAACACTCCTAGACGTAATTTACGCTCCTGCTCTTGGCTTCCCAGCTTCAGCATGGCCGACTGATCAACACTTTTTAGGCGGCTGAAACTATTACGTATTGTCTTACAGTGGAACCGTGTATTGATCTGAATTCGCAGTCTTGATTATTCGGCCTTCGGTATGGTATACTGCAATTAGAAAGGCGGTGGGAGGATGGAAAGGCACACTGTTTCAGAAATTCAATCGATTGTTTTTAAATTAGCTCAGAAATATGGCGCACAGCGTTTTTTCTTATTTGGCTCCTATGCCAGAGGAGATGCGTCACCCACCAGCGACATTGATCTGCGGATCGACAAGGGCTCAATCCACGGCTTTGAATTAGCGGGGTTTCTGCTGGAGTTAGAGGATCGACTGGGAGTTCCTGTGGATTTGATTCTCACAGGCAGTTTAGACGATGAGTTCCTTGCTTCTATCCAGAATGATGAATTGCTGTTATATGAAGCCTCCTGAGAGACTTGAGCATACTGCTTCTCGTGCAAATTGTTACTTTCTGCTATGCAGTGCGTCCATAGTGCTGCATCATAATATATAGGGTAAAAAGCAATGACTCCAAAAGCAGTGATTGAAAACCGAGATTATCATCTGTTGGAGACCGTGCCCCTGCTGTCTGGGCAGGAGAAGTTTGTCCTGTGCGAGGACAGCGACGGCAACAGATTTGTCTGTCCGGAGGACTTCTGGCTCCGCCACACGTCCGCGCCGGAGGCGGCTCCCGTCCGCGCGGACAGCACCTCCCAGGAGAAGATCGACTGTTTCCTCTCCCTGCTCCGGGGCCGGGAAGGGCTTTACGCCAAGCGCTACTACAACCTGAAGTCCGGCAAGAGCGGCTATGTTCCCGTCTGCCAGAACGAGTGGGTTCCGGGGATCTGCGACAAAAAGGCGTACCGATGCCCCGAATGCCCGAACCGGGCGTTCAAGCCGCTGACTGCGCAGGTGGTCAGAGCGCACCTGATGGGAAAAGACGAATTCTGCCGGGATGTGGTAGGAATCTACCCCATGCTGGAGAACGACTGCACCTGGCTTTTGGCAGTGGATTTTGATGAAGAACTCTGGCAGGAGGACGTGTCCGCGTTTCGGGAAGCCTGCGTTTCCTTCGGCATTACCCCCGCTGTGGAGCGCTCCCGCTCGGGGAACGGCGCGCACATCTGGTTCTTCTTTTCAGAGCCGGTCCCCGCTGTGGATGCCCGCAAGCTGGGGAGCGGACTGCTGACCCAGGCCATGGCCCGCCGCCACGAGTTGCAATTCAAGTCCTATGACCGGCTCTTTCCCGCCCAGGACACCCTGCCGCGGGGCGGCTTTGGGAACCTGATCGCGCTGCCCTTCCAGGGGCAGGCACAGCGTGAGGGGAACACTCTTTTTGTTGATGAGGAATTCGTGCCCTATAAGGATCAATGGGCCTTTTTGTCCACACTGCACAGGATCACCCAGGAGGAACTGGAGGGACATCTGGCGCAGTTGTGCGGCGGCGGGGAGCTGGGAACGCTGTTGGAGCCGGAGGAGCAAAAGCCGTGGCCGGAGAAGCGGACACCGAAAGAACTGACCCGCAAGGATTTCCCGATGCAGGCCCGGCTGATGGTCTCCAATCTGGTGTATTTGGACAAGGCCGGATTCTCCCAGAAAGCTCTGAACGCAGTGAAGAGACTGGCCGCTTTCCGGAACCCCGAGTTTTATAAAAAACAGGCCATGCGGCTCCCGGTTTACAATACGCCCCGCGTGTTCGATTGCAGTTATGAGGACCAGGATTTTCTAGGGATCCCGCGGGGCTGTATGGACGCGCTGACTGGTCTGCTGGAGGCACAGAACATCCCGTATTCCCTGGAGGACCAGCGGCAGGCCGGGCGCGTGATCGATGTGTCCTTTAATGGCGCACTCAGGCCGGAGCAGGTCCCGGCGGCAGACGCGCTTTTAGAACACCATATCGGCGTGTTGTCTGCCACCACAGCCTTCGGAAAAACTGTGGTGGGCGCTTACCTGATCGGCGCACGGAAGGTGAGTACTTTGATCCTGGTCCACTCCAGCGCACTGCTGGAGCAGTGGAAAACCTCTCTGGAGCAGTTTCTCGACATTCGGGAGGCACTGCCGGAACAGCCCAAGCGGCGCGGCAGGAAGAAAAAGCTCGAGCAGATCGGACAGATCGGGGCGGGAAAAAACACCCGTAGCGGGATCATCGATATCGCCATTATGCAGTCCCTGTTTGAGGGGGACGAAAAAGACGTGAAGCCCTTTGTATCCGAGTACGGCATGGTCCTGTGCGACGAGTGCCACCATGTGGCGGCATTTACATTTGAGAAAATCTTACGGGAGGCAAAGGCACAGTATGTCTACGGCCTGTCCGCCACTCCCGTTCGGCAGGACGGCCACCAGCCCATCATCTTCATGCAGTGCGGCCCTGTGCGCTACCTGGTCGACGCCAAGACCCAGGCGGAGAAGCGGACCTTTTCCCACTATGTCATCCCCCGGTTCACCAGGACGCGTCTGCCCGCCGCCAGGAAGATCCAGGATGTCTACGCGGGGCTCATAGGGAATGAAGGGCGAAGCGGTTTGATCGTTTCCGATACAGCCGGGCTGATCGCGGAAGGCCGGACGCCCCTCCTGCTGACGGAGCGGAAGGACCATGCCATCCATCTTGCCCAGGAATTGCAGGGCCGGGCGAAGCACATTTTTCTGCTGTTGGGCAGTGGGAGCCAGAAGGAGAAGCGGGAAAAGCTGTCCGCACTGCGGGCGGTCCCTGCGGACGAATCCCTGGCGGTCATTGCCACAGGAAAATACGTGGGCGAGGGGTTCGACGAGCCGCGGTTGGATACCATTTTGCTTGCCATGCCGGTCTCCTGGAAGGGAACGCTGGCCCAGTATGTGGGACGGCTGCATCGCAACTACGAGGGCAAGCAGGAGGTCCGTGTATACGACTATGTGGATATCCACGTCCCCATGCTGGAGCGGATGTACCACAAGCGGCTCAAGGGGTACTCGGAGCTGGGATACCAGGTCAAGATGTCCGGGCAGGACGCCTCTGTGAGCCAGATCTATGACGGGCAGAACTATCTGGTCCCGTTTACGGCAGATCTGGAGGCCGCGGCGTCGGATATCCTGATCGTGAGCCCTCTCTTGAAGACGGCGCATATCAAGGCTGTTCTGCCTGTATTGGAAAAGGCGGCTGCCTCTGACATATCAATTACCATTTGTACAAATCCAACCAAAGATTACAAACCGGAACAACAAGCCGCGATCCAACAGTCCATCGAACTGTTGCAAAGCGGCGGGATCACTGTGGAAACACACAGCAGGCTCCAGCACAGATACGCAGTGATTGACAGAAGTATCGTATGGTATGGCAGTATCGATTACCTCTCGTACAGTGTGAAAGATGATGATGCGCTCCGGTTTGAAAATCCGGATATCGCCGGGGAGCTGCTGGAGCTACGAAACGAAGGCGGTCAGCCTGCGCAAATGCAAATCGAACAACTGATGTGACTTTGTTTCTGCTGAGGGGTATCGTGAATGCAAATAAGGAGCAGGTGAATATGGATCAATTTATTCCCAGGGAAACTCTGGATATTCTTTCCTA
>Ga0137308_100830_pt1 | contig 40781 bp, 36 predicted proteins | sample Inofrocosms_June_FD_97181 | JGI IMG/M metagenome (GOLD analysis project Ga0137308, IMG submission 97181) | Mouse cecal microbial communities from Vienna, Austria - N-Acetylneuraminic and N-Acetylglucosamine D2O microcosms_June | ecosystem: Host-associated > Mammals > Digestive system > Large...
GAGACCTGCTGGAGGTCGCCGTCCGGCAGCTGAATGTGCGGGAGGACCCGCCGGAGAGCAACAACGTCCGCTATAACACCTGGTACTATGGCCGGGAGGTCCACGGCAAGGCGTACCCCTGGTGCATGGTATTCGTGCAGTGGTGCTTCGCCCAGGTGCAGGTGGAGCTGCCTGCCCGGACCGCAAGCTGCTCCGCTCTGATGAACGCGGCCAAGGGGGCCGGGTGCTGGGTGACGCGGAGCTTCCAGCCGGGAGACGTGGTGATCTACGACTTCACCGGGAAGAAAAAGCAGGCGGCCCATTGCGGCATCGTGGAGAGCGTGACCGGCAGCGGCGTGATCGCCATCGAGGGCAACACCGGCGCGGAGAACGACGCCAACGGCGGGCAGGTCCAGCGCAGGACCCGGCCCGGCAAATACATCATGGGGGCCGTGAGGCCCGGATTTGACAAGGAGGGACCGGAAATGACTCAGGAGGAATTCAACAAGAAATTTGAGGCGGCGTTGAGCGCTCACCGGCACAAGCTCCAGGACAACGACGCGAGCTCCTACAGCGCGGAGGCCCGGAAGTGGGCCGTGGCCTGCGGGCTCATCCAGGGCAGCGGGAAACTGCCGGACGGGAGCGACAACTACATGTGGGAGGACCTTCTCACCCGGGAGCAGATGGCCACGCTGCTGTACCGGTTCGCGCTTCTGACGGGGCAGGCGTGATGGAGTTCTCCAAACGGCTGATCGCCGACATCCGTGCCCTGCTGTGGGTGGTGACGGTGGGCGGGCTGGTCCTCGCGGCCTACTGCATCCGCCGGGACTACGCCGGGGCTCTGCCGTGGCTCACCGCCATGGTGGGGCTCCCATGGACTGCCCATGGGACCGTCTGCGCGTTTTACCTCAATATGGCTAAGAGCGACCACAAGGCCGGAGGGATAACCTTTGAGACGGCCAGGGCGGCGGGGTTTCGGGGGAGTGAGAACAGTCCTAGCATATAAGAACAGTCCCCGATACTGGAATCCCCGTAGCGGGGACAATCGCACAAAGCACAAAATTTAGACGCGCTGGAGACAGCGCGTCTACTTTGGATTCATCTCTTTTTCGATCAGCTCAACGATAAACTGCGTAGTACTTTTTCCACGCAGCTTTGCGTATCGGGTTATCTTTTCCTTTTGCCCCTTCTTGACCTTGATCTCTATCCGGTCGTAGGTCTTCTTATTGTACCGGGCCGTCGCCTCTTTCTGCGCGTCTGAATATGCCATGGAAACACCCCTTTTGAGGGCAGTATATAGGATTTCATCTTCGCTTTGTATAATGTCGATATGATAGATTTGTGCAATATTGCGCCTTTTTATACTGTCGACAGTATGGTATAATAAAAACCGTGCAGAGGCGGCAACCCCTGCACGGTCCAGATCAGGCGTGATCTTCTGAAAGCGCGTCTATCAAGTCGAGGAACAGGTGGATCGCCCTGTCCCTCCGTTCGGGCGGCAGGCTGCTGAACAGTCTTGCCGCCCGCTCTGTTATCTCCGCCTGCCCCCACTCTCGGGGGTGGGCGGAGACGATTTCTGCTACAGTGACGCCGCATTTCTCAGCGATGATTTCCAGTGTATCCAGCCGGGGATTGCAGGCCCCGGTTAGATATGTCACAGTCGCCGACTTTGCAATGCCAAGCAGCTCAGAAAGCGCCAGTACGGATAAGTGATGCTCCTGTTTATATCGCTTCATGAAATTCGAGATATTCTTGTTGGCCGGCATGACGGTCTCCTTTCTTTGTCTGTGGAGTTTCATGCCGGACAGGGGGCCCCCGGGCGCTGGGTGGACCGCGCCTTGGGAGGAAAGACCTGTGCCCCCAAAAGTGCCCCCAACGCCCTTGCTTCTGCCCCGGAAAAGCGCGGAAAGGACGGGGTATCTGCGGGTAAAACGCACGCCGAAAAGCCCTGCAACCATTGCGGTTGCAGGGCTTTTTGCTGGTGACCCGTCGGGGATTCGAACCCCGGGCCCACTGCTTAAAAGGCAGTTGCTCTGCCGACTGAGCTAACGGGTCAGGTGGCTGGGATGGCTGGACTCGAACCAGCGGATGCGGGAGTCAAAGTCCCGTGCCTTACCACTTGGCGACACCCCAGTATTGGTCGTTCAGTGGAAAAACACGGGATCGGGACATGCCCGATCCCGTGCCTGTCTGGGGTGGGTAAAGGGACTCGAACCCTCGACACCCGGAACCACAATCCGGTGCTCTAACCAACTGAGCTACACCCACCAAATGCGCATATCAAGAAAAAGTTTGGCACGCCAGAAGGGATTCGAACCCCTGGCCTACTGCTTAGAAGGCAGTTGCTCTATCCGACTGAGCTACTGGCGCGTATTTGGAGCGGGTGACGGGAATCGAACCCGCATCCCCAGCTTGGAAGGCTGGTGCCCTGGCCATTGTGCTACACCCGCATGGTGGGAGCACAAAAGCCCGCTCCGCCACCGCAAATCTTAGCTAAGAAATCATAGCACGTCAAGCTCCGTTTGTCAAGCGCTTTTCGCAATTTTCTCTGAAAATCTATTTTCAACGGCGGGGCCTGTCCTATCGCGCAACCCGGTGCAGGGGCGGATATCATCCGCCCCTGCACCGGGTTGCGCGGAAAAGTTCCTGCGGGAGGCCCGCCCTGCTACTCTATGACCGGACTCTGGGATGATTTTTGGGTGCTCGCCGCCCGCATGGTCATGGTCAGGTCCAGATACTCCCCGCTTCGGTAGACGCGGACCTCCACCTTGTCGCCCACGAAGAGGCTGCGGCGGATGACATAGATCTGCTCGGCGCTGGTGATGGGCTCCCCGGCGAAGGAGACGATGTAGTCCTCGGGCAGGATGCCCGCCCGGTCGCCGCTCCCGCCGGGCGTGACATCGTCGACCAGCACCACGCCCACCGTGCCGTCCGGCAGCTCCCGGGGCCTGCGGGTGATGGTGATCCCCAGCACCGGCTGGGGGCGAAGCTCCCCCAGCTCAATGAGCTCGTTGACCCATCGCTCGGCGAGGCTGGAGGGGATGGCGAAGCCCAGGCCCTCAATGGTGTCCTCCTCGCTCATCATCTTGATGGTGTTTACCCCCACCACCTGTCCGTACTTGTTGATGAGGGGGCCGCCGGAGTTGCCGGAGTTGAGGGCCACGTTGGTCTGGATGAGGGTCATGTTCACTCCGTCCACGTTCACGTCCCGGTTGATGGCGGAGACGATGCCGTTGGTGAAGGTGTTGAGCAGCTCCGTGCCCAGGGGGTTGCCGATGGCGTACACCGGGTCCCCCACCAAGAGGTCGTCGCTGACGCCGAACTCCGCCGCGGGCAGATCCCACGCCTCGATCTTCAGCACCGCAAGGTCCGTGTCCTCGTCACAGCCCACCAGCCGGGCGGGATAGCGGTCCACAGAGCCGTAATCCCCGCTGACCCACACCTCGCAGGACCGGCATCCGGCGATGACGTGGGCGTTGGTGAGGAGGTAGCCGTCGGCGCTGAGGATCACCCCGGTGCCCACGCTGGCGTACTGCCCCTGCTTCCCCAGCACCGTGACCACGGAGGGGTTCACCTTGTCGAACACCTCCCCCGGGGAGAGGACCTGGAGGTCCCCTGCGGAGTGCAGGGCGAGCCGGGTCTCGCCCCCCACCGGGTAGCGGGCGATGGTGGTCTCCGGCAGGGGCTTCCCGCCGGGGTCCTCCCGGTCGTAGTAGAAGAAGTCCTCCGACGGGGGCAGGTACCCCCCGCCGCCGGAGTCCCGAGAGGCGTTCCCTGGCAGGGCCCAGCCGTAGTCCCCCACGTACCAGATGCCCAGCCCCAGGCACACCAGCGCCGCCAGCAGGGACACCCCCACAAAGAGCTTGGTGCCCCAGCCGCCCTTTTTCCGCCGCTCCGGCGGGTCGATGGCGCTGCGCCAAGGGGCGGAGCAGCCGTCCGCGCCGTCGAAGGGGTCCTCCGCGCGGTCCGCCGGGACGGTCTCCGGGGCGCGCATGCGCGCCGGGAGGTCCCGCGCAAGGCGCAGCACCACCTCCTCCGCCTGTTCCTCCTGACGGTAGGTGAAGACGATCTCTTTTTGCTGGTCCATAGGCTCCCTCCCTTTTTGCGGCTTTTGCGGTACCCAGGCCGGTTTTCACGGCCTGAAACGGCGCGTTCGATATTCCTTGAGAAGAAGGATATCCTGCCGGTCCTTTTCCCGGCCAAGCGTTTCCTTCATCCGTATCAATCCATCCAGGGAGACCACCGGCAGTCCCTCAAGCAAAACGGCCCGATCCTCCAACCAGTTTTCAAACAGCTCGACCGTCTCCGAAAAAACGATTCTCCTGCTCCCGTCATGGAGGATTTCTGCGGAATATCCCTCCTTTTCCAGCTTATCAGCCATTTGGGAGGTACATCCCAGATCGATGTCCCGCGTCCGGTCCCTGATCCCATATAAAACCATAGCCGCACCTGACGTTACCCAGTATTCCCTGCTATCAAATGCCGCTTCCTTCAATAAATGGATGATTTCCAGCTTATCCAACACAGCTCTCCTCGATTTTCCCGTACAAACTTCACTGCTGCCTGCCGGTCACACCGTCTTGGTCAGCCCCTGCTCCTCCGCCAATTTGATGGAGAAGGAAAAGGTGGTCACGCCGTCCTCGCTGGCAGCGGTGATCTTCTCGTGGTGCTGTTCCAGGATGGTGCGCACGATGTAGAGCCCCAGGCCCACGCCGTCCTTGTCCTCACTGCGGGACTTGTCGCTCTTGTGGAAGCGCTCGAAGAGGAGGGGCAGCTCCTCCGGCGCGATGGTCTCCCCGGCGTTGCGCACGGTGACCACCGCCTTCTCCCCCTGCCGGGCGAGGCCCAGGAAGAGGGTGCTCCCCCGGGAGGCGAATTTCGCCGCGTTCTCCAGCAGGTTGTAGACCACCTGTGTAATAAGGTCGTTGTCCCCCAGCACCATCACCGGGTCCTCGGGGATCTCCACGTCCACGTCCAGGCCCCGGCTGGTGATCTTTTTCTCCATGCTCACCAGCACCCGCCGCATGGATTCCGAGAGGTCGAAGGGCCGGGCCATGCGCATAGGGTCAATGCTCTGGAGCTGACTGACGTCCAGCATCCGCCGGACCAGGCGGCTCAGGCGGCGGCTCTCGTCGGAGATGATGCGCAGGTACTGCCGCTCCTCCTCAGGGGAGATGACCCCGTCCAGGATGCCGTCGGCGTACCCGGCGATGGAGGTCATGGGGGTCTTGAGCTCGTGGGAGATGTTGGCGATGAACTCCCGGCGCTGCTGCTCCGTCTTTTGCAGGGAGTCGGCCATGGCGTTGAAGGCGGCGGTCAGCTCCCCCACCTCGTCGTCCCGGCCGGTGTCGTGGACCCGGGCGTCGAAGTTGCCCTCGGCGAACTTCCGGGCCGCGTCGGCCATGTCCTTGAGGGGCTTGGTCTGCTGCATGGTGGTGGTGGCCGTGGCCACGAAGGCGATGAGGAGCACGGTGATGGCCGTCATGCCGAAGATGCCCATAAAGGTGCGCCACATCTCGGTCATGGCGTTGGGCTCCGCCACGGCCAGGACCGGGCCCACCACCGTGCCGTCCCGGGCGCTCCGGGCGGGCACCGCCACCACGAACCGGGGCTTCTCATAGAGCCCCAGGGTGCTGGTTCCGGCGTAGACCTCGTCTTTCGCCAGTTTCTCCCCCATGGCGCCGGGCAACGTCAGGTCCGCGCCGCCGATGCTGACGTCGGTGCTGATGAACGCCCCTTGACTGGGGATCCAGATGAGAAAATCCGTGTCGCTCATCTGCTTGGCCACGTTGACGATTTCCCGCAGGTCCTCGCTCCAGAGGCCCAGCATCACCCCGGGCTTGTTGTAGGCGCTCACCGCCATCTGGGCGATGATCTCCGCCTTGTCCTTCAGGTCTCCCCGCTTCTCGGTCATGATGTAGCTGTAGGTCAGCGAGAAGAAGGAGGCCCCCAGCAGCACCAGCGTCAGGGCCACCATCCCGGCTGTCACTGTAAACTGCCGCCAATAGATGCCTTTAAATCTGCTCAATGGGGTGCCTCCTTTTTAGATAGCGGTAACGCTGCACAGGGGCTCCGCCGTTATTTCCCCGGCCCCGTCACCTCGAACTTGTATCCCACGCCCCACACCGTTTTGAGGGCCCACTGCTCGGAGACGTCCTCCACCTTCTCCCGCAGGCGCTTGATGTGGACATCCACGGTGCGGCTGTCGCCGAAGTAGTCGAAGCCCCACACCTCGTCCAGGAGCTGGTTGCGGGTGTAGACCCGGTTGGGGGTGGAGGCCAGGTGGTACAGGAGCTCCAGCTCCTTGGGGGGCGTATCCACCTTTTTGCCGTCCACGGTCAGCTCGTAGGAGTCCAGGTTGATCTCCAGCTTGTCGAACACCAGGCGCTTGCGGGTGTCCTCCGGGATCTCCGTGCGCCGGAGGACGGCGTTGATGCGGGCGATGAGCTCCTTCATCTCAAAGGGCTTGACAATGTAGTCATCCGCCCCCATCTCCAGGCCCTGGATGCGGTCAAAGACCTCGCTTTTAGCGGTAATCATGATAATTGGGGTGCGGCTGGTCTCCCGGATTTTTCCGCAGACCGCCCAGCCGTCCATCACCGGGAGCATGATGTCCAGCAGGACCATGTCCGGCTGCCAGGAGCGGAACGTCTCCACCGCCGCGCCGCCGTCGAAGACGGCCTGAATCTCGAAGCCCTCCTTTTCCAGGTACATCTGGATCAGGTTTGAAATATTGTGGTCATCCTCCACCACTAAGATCTTTCTCGCCATATGCACCTCCGCCCCCGGCTGCGGGGGACCTTCCTCTCTGTCTGCGTCCCGCGGGGCGGGACGGTCAATGATACAAAATTATACCCCACTGGGGGAAGATTGCTTGAACTTTCTGTAAATTACGCCGTGAGACGCCACGCGCACACCCGGTATTGGCCCTCCTCCAGGCCCTCCAGCAGGGCCTCCAGCCCTCCCAGGCAGGCCCCGTCCTCCCCCAGGTACACCGCCAAGTCCTCCCGGTGCTGTCCGATGGTCCGCAGCAGGCTCTCCGCCCGGCCGGCGGAGCTGAGGGCCTGCTCCCGCCGGTCCAGCCCGGCGGAGACGGGGACGCACCCCGCGTCCTCCAGCAGAGGGCCGATGTCCACACTCCCCTCGTACCACACCAGCTCCAGGGGACAGCAGGCGGCCTGCCAGAGGAGCTCCCCGGCCCGGCGCAGTTCCCAGGCCAGGTCCTCCTCCGTCTCCCCCCGGGCCTGGAGGGCCGCGCCGTGGCCCAGGGCCGTGAGGCCCCGGAGGAGGTCGGCGTCCTCCATCTGCTCCAGCGTCAGCAGGAACGTCCCCTGGGCGTCCCCCAGCAGCTCCATGGCCCTGCGGGTGTCCACCCCGGACCGGCTGGAGAGGAGGAGATAGATCTTCTGCCCCTCCGCCGCCTGCACCGGGGGCGGGGGCTCCGGGGTCTGGGGAGCGGAGGGGCCCTCCGGCGCGGTCTCCGTACTGCGCAGGTAATCGGCGTAGAGCCCCGCCATCTGCCAGGAGGCGGCGTCGATGAAGCCCACGTCGTCCAGAATGGCGCTCTCGCTCTTGACCCGGACGAGGGGGACGGTCTTGGTCTGGTTGTAGCTCCAGTCCAGGCCGAAGTACCCGCACACCAGGGGCAGGGGGAAAAATACGATGCCTCCCCGCTCAATGGCGTGGCCGCTGTAGATGCGCCCCTGCTTGTCGGAGGCGGTCTGCTTCTCCAGGTCGAAGCGCAGGTCGATCTTGGTGGTGTAGAGCATCGCAAGGCCCATGTGGTCGTTTCGCACGTAGCTGACCCCCAGGTCCCCGCCCTCGAAGAGGGTGCTGGGCACGTACAGCACGCCCTCGGACCGGAAGGGCATCGTCTCGTCCCTGAGCTCCAGCACCCGGTCGTTGACGGCGGTGAAGTAGACGTCCGCCCCCGCCGCCCGGCCCGGCCGGGAGGACAGGAGCATCACCAGCACCAGAAACAGCGCCGGCCACCCCGCTTTTCGTCCCCGTTTACCCATGACGGCCTCCCTTCCGCCCCTGGGGCGGTTTTTGCTTATTATACGATACTTGCCGCCCGCTGTCAATGTCCTGCCGCAAGCGCGGAGCGCCCCCGCCCATCCACCGGGCGGGAGCGCTCCTTGTATGAAGAGAAGAGAGGGTTTCGTTAGAACAGGTACAGCTCCGTGATGCTCATGACGATGACGAACGCCGCCGCCAGGAGCAGCACGATCCCCGGTATCCGCAGATACCACTCGTAGTGGGCCGGCACGTCCCGCCGCCCGTCGGGGCCCCGCTGGTGCAGCGCCCACCACAGCGGACGGCTGAACCCCGTCAGCAGCGTGCCGCCGATCAGGCAGAGCATCCCCAGCAGTAAAATCAAATCCATTCGGTCCATAAGCCGCTCCTTTCTTGGCAGTTACATGGTTTCAGGCGTCCCTTCTTTTCTTCTTTGTGTACAAAGAAGAAAAGAAGCAAAAGAAGAAAAACTTTTTGTCCGCGAAGCTCCGCTTCGCTTACGGATTTTCCTCCCTGCGGCGCACCCGGTTCAGGCACCAGCACGCCGCCAGGGTGACGGCCAGCACAGCGGCCATCCAGGGCTTCAGTTTCATAAGGTCCACACTCCTTTTTTCTGCAAAGCGGCCTCAGGACCGCTCCACGATCTTATAGTACGTCCGGGCGGTGAGTAAATACACCACGCCGTAGGCCAGGAAGAACACCAGCACCGTCCCCGCCGTGCAGAGAGCCGTGAGGCGGGTATTGTGGAGGGAGAACAGGGTCAGGAGCTTCTCCACCATGTTGAAGTCGAACACGATATGCACGCTCGCCACCGCGATGGGCAGGAAGAACACCATCAAAATCTGGCTGTGGATGCTCCGCTTCACCTCGCCCCGGCTCAGGCCCACCTTCTGCATGATCTCAAAGCGGTCCTTGTCCTCGTAGCCCTCGGAAATCTGCTTGTAGTAGATGATGAGCACCGTGGCAAGGATGAAGATGAAGCCCAGGAAAATCCCCAGGAACAGGAAGCCCCCCGCCAGGCCGTAGGTCTCCGCCGCGCCCTCGCTGCGCAGATCCCAGCGGCTGGAGTACCAGCTCCCCGTGCCGTCGTAGAAGCTGTCGTCTTCCACGGCCTCCTCGTAGCGCGCCTCCAGGGTCTCCAGCATCGCTTCGTCGCAGTCCACGTCCAGGTGGGCGTACCAGAGCATATTGCTCCTGCTGACCCCGTACGCCTCCGCCTGGAGCTCCCAGAGCTCACTGACCGTCTCCTCGTCCGGCACCACCACCGTCACCATCTGGGCGATCATGGGGCTGGAGGTGGGGTCCTCGCGCAGTTTCTTGACAACGGAGAAGGTGGTCTGCCCCAGCTCTCGACTCTCGCCCTTCACCATCCAGCGGATGGTCAGCGTGTCCCCTGCCGCGCCGTAGACGGCGGCCTCGCCGGGGTTCAGGCCCAGGGCCTCGCCGGTCAGGGCGGTGTAGTCCGCCTCGGAGAGCACGGTCATGGACACGACGCTCCCCACCGTGCCGTCGGAGAAGCGGTCCGTGGTGTAGGTGCCGTCCGAGCGCAGTCCCGCGCCGAAGCCCAGCTCCCGGTTGGTCCACGCCTTTGTGACCGTGACCCCCTGGCTCTCCACAAACCCCTTCTGGAGCGAGAGCATGGCCTCCGGGTCAAAGGGGTCCTCGGGGTCCTCGGGGTCCGGGACGTAATAGACCTTGACGTTGATGTCCCCGGGGTACTGCTGGCGGATAATGTCCTCTGTCCCCAGGTACAGCGAGAGGGTGCCGGAGAGCATCACCATCACCATGGTACACAAAATGCAGATGTTGGCCAGGCCCACCGCGTTCTGCTTCATCCGGTAGAGCATCCCGCTCACGCCGATGAAGTGGCTGGTCTTGTAGTAGAAGCTCTTGTTTGCCCGCAGGGCCTTCAGGATAAAGACGCTCACCGCGGTGAAGAGGCAGTAGGTGCCGATGATGACCAGAAACACGGCCACGAAATACCACATGATGGCCTCCACGCCGGTCTTGGTCTTCACGGCGATATAGTACCCCGCCCCCAGGGTGCCCACACCCAGGAGGGTGAGGAGCCACCGGGTCCTGGGCTCCCGTTCGCCCACGTTCCCGCTCCGCAGGAGCTCGATAGGGTTGGCCACCCGCACCCGGTTCAGGTTCACCAGCAGGGCCGCCCCCAGCAGGAGCGCAAAGAGAAGGGCCGTCTGAGCCATGCCGTCCCAGGAGATATAGAACCCCAGCGGCACCGGCATCCCCAGCATCTGGTGGATCACCAGCGTCACCAGCTTGTGCAGGAGCAGTCCCACGGCAATGCCGCCGCCGATGCCCAGCACGCCGATATACACCGTCTCCACCGCCAGCACCAGGGCGATGTGGCTCTTGCCCATGCCCAGGATGTTGTAGAGGCCCAGCTCCTTTTTCCGCTGCTTCATGAGAAAGCCGTTAATGTAGAACACGAAGATGGCGGAGAAGAGGAACGCGATGAACATGCCGATGTCCATGAAGGTCTTCACGTACATATACCCGTTGGGGCGGCCGGGGGTGAGGTTTTCCGTGCCCGGGTCCTTGACCAGGGCGGTCATGATATAGAGCGCCGCCACGTCCCCCAGAAGCGCCAGGATATAGGGGAGGTAGAACTTCCGGTTATTGCGGACGCTCTGCATGGCGAGGGCGGGGTACAGACTTGCGTTACGCATCCTCCTCACCTCCCGCGGCCAGCAGGGTCAGGGTGTCGGAGATCTTCTGGTACATCTCCTCTGCGGAGCTCACGCCCCTGTAGATCTGGTGGAACACCTCGCCGTCCCGGATGAACAATACCCGCTTGGCGTGGCTTGCGGCCTTGGTGGAGTGGGTGACCATGAGGATGGTCTGCCCCTCGGCGTTCACCTGGTCGAAGAGGGAGAGGAGGCTGTCGGTAGCCTTGCTGTCCAGAGCGCCGGTGGGCTCGTCGGCCAGGACGATCCGGGGCTCGGTGATGAGGGCCCGGGCCACGGCCACCCGCTGCTTCTGCCCGCCGGAGATCTCATAGGGGTACTTCTTCAAAAGCGCCTCAATGCCCAGCCGCGCCGCCAGGGGCTTGAGCCGCTTGACCATCTCCGGGTACTTCCGACCCGCCAGCACCAGGGGCAGGAGAATGTTGTCCTGGACGGAGAAGGTGTCCAGGAGGTTGAAGTCCTGAAACACGAACCCCAGATGGTCCCGGCGGAAGGCGGCAATCTCCCGTTCCCGGATGGTGACGATGTTCTTGCCGTCTAAGAGCACCTCGCCGCTGGTGGGTTTGTCCAGGGCCGCGAGGATGTTCAGCAGCGTGGTCTTGCCGCTTCCGCTCTCGCCCATGATGGCCACGTACTCGCCGGGCTCCACCGCGAAGTTCACGCTGGTCAGAGCCTGGACCTGCTGTCCGCCGAAGCGGGTGGTATATACTTTTTTCAGATCGCTGACTTGCAGGACCGCCATTGTTGTTTCCTCCTTGGCTTTGTTTGCAGGGCTATTATACCGCGTTTTCCCCCGCCGTTCCATCGCTTTGGCTTACAAAATGGGCGGGAACCTTACATAGGTGTAAGATTGGGGTTGCATTTTGGCCGTCCGAGTGATATAATAAAATTAACAAGCGGCGCTCTGCCGCGACAGGAGGAGCACACTATGAAAAAAGAGATTAACGCCTTCGACTACGCCAAGGAGATCGTAAGCTCCATTGGAAAGGGCATCCTGCTGACCACCAAAAGCGGAGAGAAGGTCAACACCATGACCATCGGCTGGGGCACTCTGGGGGTGGAGTGGGGCAAACCCATCTTCATCGCCTTCGTCCGGGAGGGCCGGTTCACCCGCCAGATGCTGGACGAGAGCATGGAGTTCACCGTCAACGTCCCCCTGGGGAAGGTGGACCGGAACATCCTGGGCTGCTGCGGCACCAAGTCGGGCAGGGACACGGACAAGGTCAAGGACCTGGGCCTCACCCTGGAGGCGTCCGAGCTGGTGGGGGCCCCGGGCATCAGGGAGCTCCCGCTGACCCTGGAGTGCAAGGTCATCTACCGCCAGCTCCAGGACCGCAGCGCCATCCCCGAGGACATCCGGGTCCGGAACTACCCCGAGGACGCGGACAGCTCCGCCCCCGGGGCCAACCGGGACTACCACATCGCCTACTATGGGGAGATCGTCAAGGCGTATATCATCGAGTGACGCAAAAAGGCCCGCCGTCGTCTGACAGCGGGCCGTTCTATGTCCTTCAGGGCTCAGGGCGTCACTTCCTCCGTGGCGGGCTGACCGTTCCAGAGGCGTCCACTGCACAAATGGTACTCCCAGCGCTCCGAGCCGTCGGCTAAGATGTAGTGGATGGCGTAGACCTCCCCCTCCTGAGGGGTCATGGGGTAGTTGCTGTAGGGCAGGACGTTCCCTGTAGCGGTCCAGGACGAGAGGTCCTCACAGGCCCCCTCCAGACGCCAGAACGCCCGGGACTTGTATGCCGGGAGCTGGGCGGAGAGGTCATACTCTCCATAATAGTCCGCCGGGTAGGTCTTGCCGTTCACCTCCAGCTCTCCGGTCTCCAGGGGACCTTGCAGGAGGGTGAGGTTTTCCGCAGAAACCTGCCCGCCGTACCGAGCCCGAAGCTTCTCCGTCAAAGTATCCCCTGCGGCGATATGGGCCGTGCCGCAGACGGCCATGACGCTCTCCCCGTCCAGGGCGTCAAAGGCGCGGACGAAGTTCTCATACATCCGCTCCTCCCGGTAGGCGTCCCCCCGTCCGGCGTAGTAGTCCTTCCCCTGCCGGATGTTCTGGACAGTCAGACGGTAGTCCACGGACTTCTGCGCCCCCTCCGCCTCCAGCGCGGCCTGGTACTCCGCGCCCAGCGTTTCGTACTGGTGGCCCACGTCAAAGCCGTGGAAAACCGTCTCCGGGCACCGGGCCTTGATCTGCCGGTAAAATTCCTGTACGCAGGGCACCCCGGCGGCAGTGCCCTCCAGGGCCTGGAAGAGGTGGTCCAGAAGGGCGTCATCCTCCGCCTCCATCCAGCGGTTGAGGAGCTGGGCCTCATAATAGGCCAGCTCAACGAAGAGGTGGCGCTCCCCCTCGCCGTAATGGGTCCGCCACAGCTCCAGCTCCCGGTCCAGAAGGTCCTGCTGTCCGTGGGTTTCACCGTAGAGGTGGATATTGCCCGCGGAGGGGGAAGTCTCCGGCTCCGGCCCGGCGCAGGCGCACAGAATCAGCGCGGCGGTGAGAAGCCACGCCGCCAAACGGTATCTCTTACTCATACTTCCTCCCCACAACATAGATTGGAACAAACAGTCCGCCCAGGATGGAGGTCATCCCTGTGATAAAGGTAATGACGAACACCGCCTCCGGCGCGGCGCGCTGTAACTGCCACACCAGGACGAAAAGCGGCGCCCACCCGGCCATGACAGCACAGCTCCAGGTCCGCACGGCGTCCACGATATGGGGCCAGTTGCGGTTGTTGAAGTATACACCGGGGACGTTCATCCGCAGCACCCCGTCGGAGTAGAAGTTCACCCGGTACTGGTCATAGAAGGGGGGAAGCTTCTCCTTGCAGAAGAAGACGAAGTAGAACCCGAAGGCCGCGCCGAAAAACGGCGTCAGCCACAGCATCACCGCCTCGTCGGCAAAGAGGGGGACCGCATTGCGTAACAGGAACACCTCCAGGGCAAAGGCCAGCAGGGCCAGGACGTACCGCCTGCCCCAGGTCCGGCGGTGCTCCCGCTGGATGGTGCGCTCCTCCTCCGTCAGATGGAGGGCGCTGGAGAGGAGGGCGTCCACGTCCCGGACGGCCATGGGCTCCTCCGGCTGGATGCGCCGTCCGCTGAGGAGCTCGGTGATGGACACGCCGAAGAGCTCCGCCAGGGGCTGGAGCAGGGCGATGTCCGGCAGGCTCAGTCCCCGCTCCCACTTGCTCACCGCCTTGTCGGATATGTATAACCGCTCGGCCAAGTCCTTCTGGGTCATGCCCCGCTCCCGCCGCAGCTGGGACAGAAACGTGCCGAATTGTTCCTTGTCGATTTCGTACATAGCAGGCACCTCCTTGCCCGTCAGGGTACTATGCTGCCTCCGCTTTGTCAACCGACTGACAGTAGAGTTCTGATTTTCCAAGGGGTTTGGGGGAATCGTCAGGATGCCGCCAATGGTGTGACTACACCCATGCTCAATGAGTTTACTGAGAAAAGCGTTGTCCATGAGGGCAGCGGGCGGAGGAAACAGAAAGCCGCACAGCCCCTCGAAGCCCCAGCAGCGGAGTTAGCGCAGCAGAAAACGCCGGGGACAATAATAGTCCGTGGCGTTTTCGCTATTACTGCCGTTCCAGCAAATCCATATATTTCTGCTGGGATGGGCGTGGAGGACGTGGCTGTGGCCTCCCGCATCTACCGCCTGGCAAAGGAGCGGGGCGTAGGCACGCCCCTGTGCTTCTGGGAGGACTGACGGCCCCCGGGCTGCTTTTTGCGGATCTGGCGGGCCGGAAAACAGGTGCGCAGCCGTCACGGCACCATCGAAAGAAAAGAGCCTGCGCTCACCGATGAAGTGAGCGCAGGCCCTTTTATGCTGGCAAACGGGGTATCTCTTAATACATACCGCCCATATCCCCGCCGGCGGGAGCCGCAGGCGCGGGAGGCTCGGGCTTGTCGGCCACAAGGGACTCGGTGGTCAGGACCATGGCGGCCACGGAGGCGGCGTTCTCCAGGGCGGAGCGGGTGACCTTGGCGGGGTCCACGATGCCGGTAGCGATCATGTCCACGTAGGTCTCGTTGTAGGCGTCGAAGCCCATGCCCTTGCCGGCCTTCTTCACGTTCTCCAGGACCACGGAGCCGTCCAGGCCGGCGTTGGCGGCGATCTGACGGGTGGGGGCCTCCAGAGCCTTGGCGATGATGCGCACGCCGGTCTTCTCGTCGCCCTCGACGGTGTTCAGCAGGGCCTCCACAGCGGGGATGGCGTTGACGAACACGGTGCCGCCGCCGGAAACGATGCCCTCCTCGACAGCCGCCTTGGTGGCGTTGAGGGCGTCCTCGATGCGCAGCTTCTTCTCCTTCATCTCGGTCTCGGTGGCGGCGCCCACCTTGATGACCGCCACGCCGCCGGCCATCTTGGCGAGGCGCTCCTGCAGCTTCTCCTTGTCATAGTCGCTGGTGGTGACGGCGATCTGGCTGCGGATCTGGCCCACGCGGTCCTTGATGGCCTGGGCGTCGCCCGCGCCGTCGACGATGATGGTGTTCTCCTTGGTGACCTTCACCTGGCGGGCGCGGCCCAGCATGGAGATGTCGGTGTTCTTGAGCTCATAGCCCAGCTCCTCGCTGATGACCTGGCCGCCGGTGAGGACGGCGATATCCTGCAGCATCTCCTTGCGGCGGTCGCCGAAGCCGGGGGCCTTGACGCACACCACGTTCAGGGTGCCCCGCAGGCGGTTGACCAGCAGAGTGCTCAGGGCCTCGCCCTCCACGTCCTCGGCGATGATGACCAGCTTCTTGCCGGACTGGAGCAGGGCCTCCAGGAGGCTGATGATGTCGGAGATGACGGAGATCTTCTTGTCGGTGATGAGGATATAGGCGTCGTCCACCACGGCCTCCATCTTCTCCATGTCGGTGGCCATGTAGGGGGAGATATAGCCGCGGTCGAACATCATGCCCTCGACGACCTCGCTGTAGGTCTCGCTGGTCTTGGACTCCTCAATGGTGATGACGCCGTCGGCGGAGACCTTCTCCATGGCCTCGGCGATGAGCTTGCCGATGACCTCGTCGCCGGAGGAGACGGTGCCCACGCGGGCGATGTCAGCGGTGCCGTTGACCTTCTGGGAGTCGGCCTTGATGGAGGCCACGGCGGCCTCCACGGCCTTGGCGATGCCCTTCTTCATGACGATGGGGTTGGCCCCGGCGGCCAGGTTTTTGAGGCCCTCGCCGATGATGGACTGGGCCAGCAGGGTGGCGGTGGTGGTGCCGTCGCCGGCCACGTCGTTGGTCTTGGTGGAGACCTCCTTGACCAGCTGTGCGCCCATGTTCTCAAAGGGGTCGTCCAGCTCGATCTCCTTGGCGATGGTCACGCCGTCGTTGGTGATGAGGGGAGAGCCGTACTTCTTATCCAGCACCACATTGCGGCCCTTGGGGCCCAGGGTGACCTTGACGGTGTCGGCCAGCTGGTTGACGCCGGTCTCCAGGGCCTTGCGGGCATCCTCGCCGCGCTTGATTAACTTAGACATATCGCATAACCTCCAAATAATCTTATCACAAATTTTGAGCTTCCGGAGATACCGGGCCTTACTCCACGATGGCCAGGATATCGCCCTGCCGGACGATGACAAACTCGTCGTCGCCGATCTTCACGTTGGACCCGGAGTACTTGTCGGTGATGACCTTGTCGCCGGGCTTGACGGACATGACGACCTCCTTGCCGTCCACCATGCCGCCGGGGCCTACGGAGATGACTTCCGCCACCGAGGGCTTCTCCTTGGCGCTGGAGGTGAGGATGATGCCGCCCTTGGTGGTCTCCTCGGCCTCCATGGCCTTGAGCACCACACGGTCCGCTAAAGGTGTGAGCTTCATAGTTGAGTTCCTCCTATATGAAATAATTTTTGTAAACAGTTCGACGCTGTTAGCACTCAAATCCTGCGAGTGCTAACGGTGCCTATCTTACAACAACTCTTTCCACATTGCAAGAGGTTTTTTTGAAAAAATTAGGGCTTTTACAAAAAGTTCACAATCAGCCCCCGGGGGCCTCAGCCGCTCCCCGGCGGTTTTTGGCCGGAGTCCGCCCTGTCACCGGAATGGTATCAAATTATTGTACAACCTGCCCAATCCTTCCGGCGGGGCTCGGAAGAAAGGCTTAACACAGAATAAGAAAACAGGGCATAAGAGCTGTTTGGACCAAAAAAATATTATGGAGGTTCTTTGGAAGATGCATATTTTCTGAAAAAATTTCAGGTTTTCAATATGTTTTTCGCCGAAAAATTGATGAGCAAATTTTGAACAATTTTTTACGGATTGGAGGAAAAGAATCCCAATTTTGTCCTTGATTTTTCTGTCAACACTGTTATAATTAGGATATACTAAGCCGATATAAAAGCCGGGAGGTCTCCCGGCTTCATTTCCCTGTGGGAAATGAAAGCGCTTTGCAGGCAGAGACCGCCCCGGTCTTTGGGGCTCGGGAGACAACTTCCCAATTTTGTAATCAGTTTTTCCGGCCTTAATATAATGGGATATCCAATGGTGACGGGAGCGGTAGGCAATGACGGATAAGGATTTGAAACGACTGCGGCGGGATGAACTGCTGGAGATGCTGATCGCCCAGAGCAAACGGACGGACCAGCTCCAGGCGGAACTGGACGCCGCCCGGGCGCAGCTCGCCAGCCGGGCCATCGTCCTGGAGGAGGCCGGTTCCATCGCCGAGGCGGCCCTCCGCATCAACGGCGTGTTCGAGGCCGCCCAGGCGGCGGCGGAGCAGTACCTGGAGAACATCCGGCGCATGAGCGGCCCCCTGCCCGGGGAGGACAAGACCCCGGAGGCCCCTGCGGAGGCGGAGGGCGCGGAGGACGCTGAGAGAGGGCAGGAGCAGTGAGAAAACGGAAAGCAAAAGACCTCACCCAGGTCCCGGCGGTGGAGAAGCTGGAGACAGAGCTGAAACGGGAGAAGTACCGCAGGAGATACCTCAGCGTCCTGCGCAGCACGGTGTATACCCTGCTGGTGGTGGCGGCGGCGGCGGTGCTCATCGCCACGCTGTGGCTCCCGGTCCTCCAGATCTACGGCAACTCCATGTCGCCCACGCTCATCGAAGGGGACATCCTCGTCTCCCTCAAGAGCGACAGCTTCAACACCGGCGACGTGGTGGCCTTCTACTATAATAACCGCATCCTGGTCAAACGGGTCATCGCCGGCCCGGGGGACTGGGTGGATATCGACAGGGACGGCAACGTCTATGTCAATGAGGAGCTGATCGAGGAGCCCTACCTGGTGGAGAAAGCTTTCGGCATCTGCGATCTGGAGCTGCCCTATCAGGTGCCGGCGAACAAGTTTTTCGTCATGGGAGACCACCGCAGCGTGGCAAACGACTCCCGCCTCAGCGCTATTGGCTGTGTGGCCAGCGACGACATCGTGGGGCGGCTGGTCTTCCGGGTGTGGCCGTTTTCCGCGTTCGGCGTATTTTAACAGGGGAGAGGACATCGCGGCTCACTACGATAGAGTGGTGTAAAGTCTGAAGAATTTGGGCCGGAAGCGGCTTGGGGAAGGAGAATCTGGTATGGAACAGAATTACTTGAGCCGGGCGGCAAAATATCTTGCCGATCTGCGGAAAAGAAAGGCCTGGAGGAAGGTCGTCAGCGGGATGGGCGCTGTGGTCGTGTTCTGCACGGTCTACGCCCTGATCCTGCCGGCGCTTACCTGGGCGCGGCCTGTCACCTGCGGACAGGAGGAGCACGTCCACGACGAGAGCTGCTACGCCTCCCTGCCTCAGGAGAGCGCGGGGCCGGCGCAGATGGCCGCCCAGACGCCGGCGGAGCCCCAGTGCTCTGTGGAGAGCATCTATGAGGTTGCCGCGCCGGGGCAGGAGCACGCGGATTTCGTGCTGCACACCCACGGGGATGAGTGCTTCCTGGACGGGGGAATCGTGATTTGCACGCTCCCCACCGGGTTCCCCCTCCATGTCCATGACGAGAGCTGCTATACGGAGCAGCCGGTCCTGGTCTGCGGCCAGGAGGGCGCGCCGGAGGGGAGTGTCCCCAGCCCGGACCCCGTGGTCCCCGCGCCGGAGCCCGTCATCCACCACCACAGCGACACCTGCTATACGAAGACCCTGATCTGCGGCCAGGAGGAGGTCCCCGCCAGCGAGGGGCACCGGCACTCCGACGCCTGCTATGAGATCACGACCGAGACCATCCCCGGTGAGCTGATCTGCGGTATTACCGATGATCCCGCACACATCCATGGGGAGGAGTGCTATGCCGCCCCCCAGACCGTGGAGCAGCGGAAGCTGATCTGCCTCCTGCCGGAGAGCGATCCCATCCCCGGCCACCAGCATATGGACGCCTGCTGGGAGCAGACCCTGACCTGCGGCAAGGAGGAGGGCCAGCCTGAGCCCATTGTGGACATCATGGATGAGCCGGTCCCCGCAGCCCTGAGCCAGGAGACTGCCGCCGGCGGGGACGCCAGTGTGCCCCCCGCTCCTGCTGTCCATGTACACAGCGAGAGCTGTTATCAGATGCAGAAGGTGCTCACCTGTGACAAGGAGCAGTATACCGAGCACCTGCACGTTCCCGAATGCTATGATGAGAACGGCGGGCTGACCTGCGGGCGGCTCGTGACGGTCAGCCACGTCCATACGGCGGAGTGCTTCCCCCAGCCGGAGCAGCCCGGCCCTGTCCAGCCCGAGGAGCCGGAGCGGGTCCTGGCCTGCGGCAAGGAGGAGCACACCCACACCGACCTCTGCTACGCCCCCGAGGAGCCCGCCCTGCCTGACAATACCCAGCAGAAGGAGCAGTGGGACGCTATCTTCTGGAGCAATTACGTGGACGGGGCCAGCGACGTGGTCCTGGACGCCCAGGTCAGCGGCACGTGGAGCGACACCGCCGCTATGGACACGGAGCGCCTGACCCAGCTCTACGCCGCCCCGGCGGAGGACCTCAGCCGGTATCTCAGCCAGGAGATCGGCATCCAGGTGGACGCCCAGCTCTATCACAGTGAGCTCCACGGGCCCATGGACGCGGACGCCGGGTTCAGCATCCTCCTCAAGTGGAGCCACGATGAGGCCAGCTTCAGCACCATGACCTATACCTACCAGTTCCCCGAGCAGGTGGTCGTGGCGGACGTGGAGCGGCGCATCCTCAGCGACGCCGCGGGCCCCGCCCTGGCCTACTCCGTGGCCGGGAACCTGCTGACCGTGACCTACTACGCCCCCGCCGCCGCTGTGGAGGCCAGTTTCCTGCTGAAGGCCGCGTGGGCCCCTGAGCTGGGCGAGAGCACCCACATCCAGTGGACCCCCAGCACCTTCACCGACGTCACCTTCGCCAAGCCCGAGCTCACCGTCGCCAAGACCATGGGCGAGGACGGCCTGCGGGTAATGGAGGACGGCACCGTCTGGGCCGACTACACTGTCACCGTGACCAACAGCGGCAAGGTCCAGGCGAAAGAGATCACCTTTACCGATACCCTGGAGTCCCAGTACTTCCATTTCGCCCGGGGCGCTTTTGAGAACGGCGCGGATTACAGCCTCACCGTCAACGCCAGCGCTCCCGAAGCCCTCAGCACGGAGGACGGGACGCCCGTTGCCCCCGGTGCGGAGCAGTTCCTCACCTTCGAGAACTACGACGGCGGGAACGTCCTCACATTCCCCGCTTTCGACCTGGCCGCGGGCGAGAGCCGCGTGTTCCAGTACAAGGCCAGCATGAGCAGCGAGGACCGGGAGCGGGTGGATGAGGCCGTGGAGGCCGCGAGAGCCTCCGCCTCCGCTCCTGTGGACGCTTTCGCGCCCATGGCCCTCAGCGCGGAGACCGCCCCCGGGATGGAGGACCCCACCGCCCCCAGCGGCCTGGGCGAGACCGTGCGCAATACCGCCTCCGTTACCTGCCCCGCCTGCGGCGAGACGGCCTATACCGCCACCTCCGTGGGCACCTACGGCGGGCCGGAGCGCAAGCATGTGGAGGACCTGAACACGACCTACCACGGGGAGACCTTTGACGTTACCTTCGTGGTCAACGGCGACGCCCGTCTGCCTGCGGGTGCCTCGCTGGAGAAGATCGACGGGCGGGAGGGCAACGGCTTCACCCTGGAGATCCAGAAGCTGCCCGAGACCGATCCCGATTACATCACCTTCGCCCAGGCCCTGGAGGAGGACGGGGACAGCGGGGACGAGGAACAGCTGGAGCTGCAGGCCCTGCGCCTGGACCTGCGCTATAACGGCGTGCGGCTGGACCTGGACGACTGCGAGGTCACCGCTACGGTCACCCCCAATGAGGCCCTCAAGAACTACCGCGCCCCCAAGGCCCAGCCCATCGCGGACGGCGGGGAGACGGAGGAGGTCCTGGGCGACAAGGGCTTCGGCATCGAGCTGAAAGCCTTTACCCTGGAGGAGCAGACGGACGCGATTATGGGCACCACCACCGAGGAGGTGGTGGAGAGCGGATCCATCTATATTGATGTGCCCGAGGAGACCGCCCAGCAGTCCGCCAGTGTGTCCGCCCCCGTGACTGTGGGAGTCAATTCCAACCTCGAAGATGGTGCAGAGCCACTGACGGTCTTTGCCGCTGCGGCCAGGACGCTGGCGGGGGCTGGGGCAACGGAGACTGCGGAGACAACCACGGCGACGGCCAGTATGCCCGCAATGGATGGTGTCCAGCCGATGACTATCACGTTGGGAGGGGACAGCGCGGCTTTCCAGACTAGAATGTTGCCCTATACGACGTATCAAGTGGAGTTCTGGGGTGAGCTTGAGCTCTTAAAGCTTTATGAAAATGATAAAAATAACGATAGCTTTAAGCGGAACACAGGCCTCTCGATTATTGATACAAAGAGTTTAGGGCGTCTACCCGCAAATGGCGAAATCGTACGGTCTAAACCGGGCGCTATCGGTCCGGAACTTGAAGGAAATGCCCATGTCAAATACCTTACTTTGAAGGACGATGGTACTGTTGAAACAAGTGAAGAGACAAAGCAGCTTTTCCTGCCAAAGCAACTTAGCTTTAATCGTGTTCGAGAGAATCCGTTGACACTGAAAGATTTCGCGGTTCTGAGAAATTTTGTTCCGACCGGTGAAGAAGATAAGAATCCCAACGGCGAAACAAACTACACGGTGATTAAAGCTGAACTTACAAAAAGTGGGGCGCAAACACCGTATAAGGTCATTGATCTGAAAGAGTTAAAGGTGGATGTATCAGAGGTCATTTTGACAAATGATGAAAGCAAAGTAGAAGAATCTGAGAATGTATACTATCTGGAAGATGGCGCGTCGATTAAGCTGATTTGCGAGCCTACAGCGAAAACTGGTTATACCGCCCCTGTGACGTTCTATGACTATGATATCAGTGATGGCTTGATTTACTCGAGTGAGGAGGATGCGAAGGCTACTAAGAATGGTAAAAACGTGTCTGGGCAGGTAATGACGGTAGCAGCTTGGGCGAACGTGAATGAGAAAGGCATCAATAGTGCGGGCAACTACCCCCAATCTGCCGATGCAGCTAAATTCGCATTCGGTAATGGTAACGGGACAATGCCGACAGGTTTAGGGCACATGACGGCCGATGGTCAAAGTATTAACCAAGCTAACGCTAATAATTTCCGAAACTGCTCGTTTGGCATTGTTTCCAAACTCGGGAATGGGAGGCTTGTGTATAACAACGGTATTATCGCTCCGAAGTTATTTGATGAGGCGGGTAGCTTTACAGGTAAGACCGTTTATAATGGTGAGTACCAGCTGGAGTTTAGACGGAACGGGGACACCTATATAATGACATCGGTAAAGAAGAATGGCAGTGCTGTGCCGACCGCTAATAATCTGGATAAGCTTACCGATACAGGTCCGGCGTATCTCGACCGTTTTGAGATGTATTCCAACCTCTTTTGGCCGATGGATAGCGCGGCTAAGAGTTTCGGGACAGATGGTCACGATTTCAAGTTCGGTAGCGGCGTAACCGGTAAAAACCAAACAGGTGTTGGCAAGGACGATGAAGGGGCTTGGGATACTAGGTCTGCACCTCTTGTTGATCCGTTGAAAAAGGGTGAATCCAACCCGGACGTAAACCACAATGCCTACTTCGGTATGCAGTTCAAGATGTCGTTCACCATTCCGGAAGACTACGTTGGGCCGCTGGAGTACTGCTTCTTTGGCGACGACGACCTGTGGCTCTTCCTGGAGCAGCCCAACGGCGGTGGAAACGCGCAGCTGGTCTGCGATATCGGTGGTGTCCACCAGGCAGCTGGTGAGTATGTTGACCTGTCGCAGTATATCGACAGAGTGAATTCCAATGGGGACGTGGTCACCGGGGATGAGGCCAACGGCAAGGCGTATAAGCCCGGCACCTACACCCTGCACCTGTACTACACCGAGCGCGGTGCCTCTGGTTCCACCTGTTGGATGCAGTTCACCTTGCCGGGCCTGCGGTCCGTGCCGGTTGATGTTCCCCCGGATGAGCCTGTTGGCGATCTGCGTATCGCGAAGGAAGTAACGGGTTCCACAGGTTTGGACGATACTTTTGACTTTACGTTGACTTTGACTGGTACACCTAAAGAAGGTGGCTATGACTATGAAATTATCGGCACCGATGGGACGACTGTCGAGACTGGTAAAGCCAATGCAGCCACCAGCAGTACTGGAAATAACGAAACTAAATTCAAACTAAAGGCCGGTCAGTTCCTCCGCATCAAAGGGTTAGCAAACGGCATGAAGTACGAGATTACGGAACAAGACGATAATAACGCCTTTGAAACAAGCATTACCCAGACCGTTGGCGGTACGATTCAGCAAAGCCCAACAATTACCAACAACGGAAAGACTATTACAGGCACGATAGTTGCCGACGGAGGCGGTGTGGTCCACGTCGTCACCTACACCAACACCTTCCACTACACCCTCCCCGAGACGGGGGGCCCTGGCACAACCTGGTATACTTACGGCGTGTTGCCCGCACTGGTGGCGGCGGTCGTACTGTATAAGCGGTCGCGGAAGAAAGGGGGGACTGTATCCTGACCATGGTCCGCCCAGGCGATCATCGCCCGCGATACAAGATTTTCCCGCACACTTTATTTGAGAGTTGAAAGGAGAAACAAAATGAAGCACTTGCACAAATTTGCCAGCGTTCTGCTGGCGCTGGTCATGGCGTTTGCGCTCATGGCTCCCGCGTTTGCGAGCAGCGGGGATGAGCCTAACGGTGATAACCAGAATTCGGGTTCCCAAGCCACTGCAATGGTCGAAGTCCCCAACATGGAGAATCACAAGTTTGAGGCATATCAGATTTTTACTGGCACTCAGGAAAAGCGCGATACGGATGATGCTCCCCTTGCTGATATTGCCTGGGGTACTGGAATTAAAGGAGACGCGTTTCTGGCTGCTCTGAAAGCGTCTGATAAGTTTGGAGAGACCAATCCTTTTGCAGATGTTACTACTGCAACAGGAGTTGCAGATGTTCTGAAAGGTCAGGCAGATAACAGCGCAATGGCAATTGCCTTTGCAAATATCGCGGTTGACTACATCGATGGTCAGGGCCAAGTCCTTGTGCAGGGCACAGGAAATAGACTGCCTGTAGGTTATTACCTCATTGTCGATACAACAGAAGAAATTGGCACAGGCGATGCCCGCAACGCTGTTCTGCTTCAGCTAACTAGTGATGTCACTGTTACTGTTAAGGTTGACGTTCCCAAGGTTGAGAAGGAAGTCGAAGAAAACCGTGAGAATGCTGGCTTTGGCGATGCCGCTGACTATGCTATTGGCGACAAGGTCCCCTATAAGTTCACCTCTGCGGTCCCCGATATGGCGCAGTATGAGACCTATCTTTATGTGTTCCATGATACAATGGCGGAAGGCTTGGACTTTAATAACGATGTTGCTGTCGAAATTGGCGGTATGACAGTTTCTCCTGATGCGTATACGGTCGTTGTCGCGCCTGACAGGGGAATCACAGATCAATGCACCTTTGAGATTAGATTTGATGATTTGAAGGCGTATGCTACTACAAATAATATCGAGAAGGGGACTTCAGTGGAGGTTACGTTCAGTGCCACACTGAACGACAAGGCTGTGGTTGGTTCGGTAGGTAATAGCAACAAGGTCAAGCTGGAGTACTCCAATAATCCCAATGATAGCGGTGATGGAGATCCTTCCACTGGTGAGACTCCCGAAGACGAGGTTCTGGTGTTCACTTATGAGCTGGATACTACCAAGGTTGATACCGCAGATCCTAACAACAAAAAACTTAAGGATGCCGAGTTCCATCTGTCTAGAGTTGTCAAGAATGAGAACAACGAGGACGTAACTGTTTGGGCTGTTGTCGATGAGACTACCCATAAGATTACCGCTTGGGTTCCGGCCGAAGTGGGACAGACGGGCTATACAGCTGCTGATGCCGAGGGAAATCTGAATGGGATTGCTTATGCGGGGTCTGTTTTGAAGTCTGGTGATGACGGTGTCTTTAAGGTCGCAGGTCTTGACAATGGCACCTATGGGCTTTTGGAGACCAAGGCTCCTGCGGGTTACACAACTCCCAAAGAGGCGTTCACGGTTGTAGTCACCAGTACGCTGAGCAATAAGGGTGAGAAGCCTGAGGTTAAATCCTTGAATGTCACGATTGGTGATACTAATGGAACTGGCGACGCTTCTAGTGGTATTGTTGCAGGGACCATCGGAAATGGTCAAGGTGCTACCCTCCCCGAGACCGGCGGCATCGGCACCACCATCTTCTACGTAGTTGGCGGCCTGCTGACCGTTGGCGCTGTGGTCCTGCTGGTGACCAAGAAGCGCATGAGCGTTGACAGCGACAAGTAATCCATCAAGTTCTGGTTAGGCGCCGGGGGCCCTCGGGCCCCCGGGCCTCTCCGTAATGCGGGAAGCCTATGAAGAAACATCTGTCCACCATCATCCTGGTCCTCGTCCTGGTCCTCGGCCTGGGCATCATGCTCTACCCCACGGTCAGCGACTGGTGGAACTCCTTCCACCAGACCCGGGCCATTGCAAGCTACTCCGACGCCGTGGCCACCATGGACAACGAGATCTACGACCAGCTCTGGCAGGAGGCCGAGGCGTATAACGCCGCCCTCGCCCAGAAGGCCAACCCCTATTTTTTCACTGAGGAGGACCAGGCCCTCTATGACAGCACCCTGAACGTCTCCGGCACCGGCATCATGGGCTATATCGACATCCCGGAGATCAAATGCACCCTCCCCATCTACCACGGCACCAGCGAAGCGGTGCTCCAGGTGGGGGTGGGCCACATCGAGGGCTCCAGCCTCCCCGTGGGGGGCGAGGGGACCCACTGCGTCCTCTCCGGCCACAGCGGCCTGCCCAGCGCCGTGCTCTTCACCCATCTGGAGGACCTGGACATCGGCGACCTCTTCACCCTTCAGATCATGGACGAGACGCTGACCTATGAGGTGGACCGCTTCAACCGCGTCCTCCCCCACGAGATGGACCTTCTCACCATCGAGGAGGGCAAGGACTCCTGCACCCTGGTCACCTGCACCCCCTACGGCATCAACACCCACCGCCTCCTGGTCCACGCGCACCGCGTGGCCAACGAGGCCGCCACCGCCCACATCCGCGTCACCGCGGACGCTGTGCGCATCGATCCCATCCTGGTCTCCCCCGCCGCCGCCGTGCCCATGCTGCTGCTGCTGTTTCTGTGGCTGATGTTTGGCGGCGGAAAGAAGAAGCCGAAGAAACGCTAGCCGCCCCCTGCGCCCGCCTACCGGGAGTGCCCCGCACATCAAGACATTCATTTGACCATGCCCCATGCAACGAAGAAAGGCAGGCATCCTTATGAAACTGAAAAGACCCCTCATTCGGACGGCGGCCATGGTGCTGTGCCTGCTGCTGGTCCTGTGGAAGCTGCCGGCAGCTGCCTCCGCCGCCGCCTCCGAGCCCTACCCCTATCCTACCATCGACGATTTGACCCGGCTGTGTTCCCTCAGCCTGGATTATGGCGTGCCCGGTGTGGAGGTGCGCCTCTACCGCGTGGCCGATGTCTCGGCGGACGTGCGCTTCACCCTCACCGGTGATTTTGCCAAGTACCCCGTGAGCCTGGATGACATGGACAGCGCCAAGTGGAGCGCCCTGGCCCAGACCCTCAAGGGCTACGTCTTCCTGGACTTCCTGCCCCCCTACCGCACGGGCGTGACGGACAGCGAGGGCAGGCTGACCTTCTCCGACCTCCCCGTGGGCCTCTACCTGGTGGACGCCGACCGGGCCATGGCGGAGGACGGCACCATCCACCAGCCCGCGCCCTTTGTCATCAGCCTCCCCACCTGGGAGCAGACGTTCGACCCGGACACCGGGGCCATTACCGGCGGCTCCTGGCAGTACAACGTCTCCGCCAAGCCCAAGTATAAGGTCCTGGACGGCGATGTGGAGATGCGCCGGGTGCTGAAAGTGTGGGACGACGGCGGCAGCATCAGCCGCCCCGCCCAGATCACCGTGGCGCTCCTGCAGGACGGGCAGGTCTACGACACCGTGGACCTCACGGAGGACAACAACTGGCGCTATTCCTGGGATGAGCTGGACGGCAATTCCGACTGGACCCTGGTGGAGACCAGCGGGAACAGCGGTTACACGGTCTCCGTCTCCCTCCAGGGGCTGACCTTCGTGGTCACCAACAGCTACAGCCCGCCGCCGGATAACCCGCCCCCGCCGGACAATCCTCCGCCGCCGGATAACCCTCCGCCTCCTGACAACCCCCCTCCGCCGGATAACCCCCCGCCCGACAATCCTCCGCCGGATACCACCACCCAGACCGATCCGCCGCCTGACAGTCCGCCTCCGGTGCCCCCGGTGCCCAACGTGGATATCCCGGACACCGATGTGCCTCTGGCCACCACGGACCCGGATCATCCCGACAACCCGGATGACCCCGACGATCTGCTGGAGCTGGATGACCCGGACGTGCCTCTGGCGAACCTGCCCCAGACGGGACAGCTCTGGTGGCCGGTGCCCCTGCTGGCGGTGGCCGGGATGGCCCTGGTGATGCTGGGGCTGATCGTGAACCGGAGGAATAGCGATGAAGCGTAAAGGGGGACTGCTCCTGATCCTGGGCGGCCTGCTGCTGCTGGCTGCCGCCGGAGGACTGGGTGCCTACAACGTGTGGGACGCGGACCGGGCCGGCGTGGCCTCCGAGGCCGCGCTGGAGACCTTGGACCAGCGCATCCCCGTCCTGGAGGAGCTGGACCTGCCGGAGGAGCTGATCCCTGACCACATCCTGAACCCCCAGATGGATATGCCCACCCAGGAGGTGGACGAATACGAGTATATCGGACGCATTGATATCCCGGTCCTGGAGCTCTCCCTGCCGGTCATGGAGTCCTGGAGCTATCCGAAGCTGAAGGTGGCCCCCTGCCGCTACAGGGGCTCGGCGTATCTCGACGATCTCATCATCGCCGCCCACAACTACGATCGCCACTTCGGCAGGATCAACACCCTGCTCCCCGGCGACGAGGTGATTTTCACGGACACGGACGGGAATATCTTCAACTACACCGTCTCCGAGCTGGAGCAGCTCAATCCCACCGATGTCCGGGAGATGATCTCCGGCGACTGGGACCTGACGCTGTTCACCTGTACTCTGGGCGGACAGTACCGCGTGACCGTGCGCTGTGTGCGGGATACGGCTCCCGCGCTGTGAGATGTGACGCGTTCCGGAAACTATGCCAACGGACGCGCGGCTGGAACCCTCTGGCCGCGCGCCCGCTTTGTATCTTGCAGGGGTGGGCAGGAGCGGGCAGAGGCGGGTAGTATCCTCCCCTGCGAATCGGTTCTGACAGACATGTTCCAACACAAAAAGGAGAATCTTATGATGAAAAAGCCCCTGAGCATCCTCCTGGCTCTGGTATTGAGCCTGCATCTGGCGGTCCCCGCCCTGGCGGCGCAGGCCCCGGAGTTTTCCGACGTTCCCACGGGTCACTGGGCCTACGCCTACGTCCGGCAGGCCGCTCAGGCCGGGGCCGTCAACGGCGTCGGCAATGGCCGCTTCAACCCGGAGGGCACGCTGACCGTCGCGGAGTTTACCGCCATGCTCCTGCGGGCCCTGTACGGAGAGGCGCCCGTGGAGCAGTATACCGGAGAGGGAGGCGAGTGGTACGCCCCCTACACCGCCTATGCCTACGAGCGGGACTTTTACGAGTCTACGTCGGTAGCGGGGCGGCTTGCCGCGTGCCCGGAGGGCGGCGAGGAGGCGTTCCTGGCCCGGGAGATGGCCTGGAACGCCACCCGCTACGACATGGCCGCCATGCTCTACCAGGTCCTGGAGGCGGACGCGGACGGGGAGGCCCAGGCCGCTGACCTCCAGTGGGCGGAGGAGAGCGCCCCCGAGGCCGTTGCCGACTGGGAGGAGGTCCCGGACAAGTACCAGACCCTCGTGGCCTTCTGTTTCCGCAGCGGCATCCTCACCGGCATGGACGGGCAGGGGACCTTCCAGGGCACGGGCACCGTCACCCGGGCTCAGGCCGCCGCCATCCTCTGCCGCGTGCTGGACCGGACCGCCCGGGAGCCGGACAGCACCGCCCCCGCCCCGGAGACGCCGGAGGAGACGCCCCCGGAGGAGCCGGAATATGACGGCCCCCTCATGCCCGACGGCCAGCCCCTGACGGAGGAGAACGTCCACGCCCTCATCGACGGCCTGCGGACCGAGTACCCGGAGGGGATGCACTGGACCAACGAGAACGCCTACACCTCCCACGCCCTGGCGATCAACGGGTTTGGCTGTGCCGCCTTTGCCCTGCTGTGCAGCGACAAGGCTTTCGGCGACCTGCCCAGCCGCCAGCACAGCAAGTTTGACGATATCCGCGTGGGGGACATGCTCCGGGTGCGGAACAACACCCACTCCGTGGTGGTGCTGGAGAAAAAGGCGGACAGCGTCATCGTCACCGAGGGGAACTATGCGGATACCATCCACTGGGACCGGGAGATCACCCGGGAGAACCTGGAGAGCGATAAGCAGTTCTATGTGGAGACCCGCTATCCCAAGGACGCCTGAGCGTTACCCAAAACACAAAGAGCCTCCCCCGGCACGCGCCGGGGGAGGTTTTTTGCGGGAAAACGGGTCAGTACACCCCCGCAGCCGCCGGACGGGACACCGCCGTGGCGTTGGGGTCGCACCCGGGAGGGCCGAAGAAGCCCACCCGCCGCTCCGAGAGGCGGATATCCACCCGGGAGCCCCGGACGGACTCCCCGTCCAGGCAGGTGACGATGTCCCCCTCCCGGGACTCGATGGTGATCTCCCGGGCGGTGGAGCAGCGGACGATGCCGGGATAGCGCCAGCCGTCCCCCCTGGAGTAGGCCCCCACCAGGCGGAGGAAGGTAGGGCGGCTCACGGCCCGGACCAGGATGGTGTGGAGCAAGCCGTCGTCCATGCGGGCCTCCCGCGTGGGGACGAAGCCGCCGCCGTAGTAGCGGCCGTTGCAGACCGCCGCCAGGATGAACTCCCCCTCCAGCCGCTCCCCGTCCAGGGTGACGGTCCAGCGGTGGCGGAAGCTCTGGGAGAAGAAGTTCACCGCCAGGGAGGCGATATAGCTCGCCTGCCCCTTCAGAAGGGGGAAATCCCCGTAGCGGTGGACGCTGTCGGCCACCTGGGCGTCGAACCCGGAGCAGGCCACGGTGAGGGCCAGACGGCCATTGCAGTCGATGGCGTCCAGGGGGAACCGGGGGCCGTCCCAGAGGTTCTCCGCGTCGGAGAAGAGGGGGGCCTTGTCCCCGAAATTTTTGAGGAAGTCGTTGCCCGTGCCCACGGGGACGCAGGTCATGGCGGCGCTCTCCACCCCGGCCACGGCGTTCGCCACCTCGCTGAGGGTGCCGTCGCCGCCGCAGGCGTAGAAGCGCAGGTCCTCCCCCGTGCGGGCCAGGGCGGAGGCGGCCTCCCACGCGTGGCCGGGCCGCCGGGTGAGGATGCGCTCCACGGCGAGGCCGTGGCGGGCCTCCAGACCCTTGGCCATCTCCAGGAGCTGGGCGGTGCAGTCCCGCTTTCCGGCGGCGGGGTTGATAATGAAGACGTGGCGCATGGGTCAGAACTCCCAGGGAGTGCCGCTTTGTCCGCCGGAGGCGCCGCCGTAGGGGGACCGGCCCATCCGGCGCTGGCCCTCCTCGAAGTAGGCCAGTTCCGCGAGTGTCTTGTAGGGCATCAGCCAGATGTTCAAAAGGCCGTAGGTGAGGTTAGAGACGATCTCCCAGCCGATGAAGCTCAGGTCCAGCACGAAGAGGTCCATCTTCATCCCTGCCGTCTGCCGCGAGCTCAGGGCGATGGCCTCCGAGGCGGAGAGGGAGCCGTCGGTGAGGATGTTGTAGTAGGCGAAGCGGTAGCGGTAGGCGGCGATGATCCCGGGGATGAAGAGCAGCAGAGACCACAGGAACACCCGCACCGTGATCTGGATACAGCACCAGATCAGCTTCCCGGCCACGCCCAGGCCGTCCAGAAGGGAGGTGACAGGCATCTCCGTCCCCTGGCGGATGCCCATGCAGTAGATGTAGTAGCCGCCCATGAGGGTGATGAGGAAGAGGTCGACCAGCAGGGAGAAGAAGGTGCTCATAGCGGTCCTCTCCGGCAGGGAGGCCACCAGAGACATCAGGGCGTCGTAGTCTCCTCTGACGAGGGCGTCGTAGTAATAGCTGGCGTAAGTATTGTAAAAGAAGAGCGAGCCGGTCTCCACCAGGGTCACGATCCGCTCCAGGATGAACTGCACCGCGATGACCACCGCCGCTACCAGCAGCGGCGAAACCCGGGCCGTGCGCAGGATGCCCTTTGCCTCTATTTTGATCGAACTGCGGTCTATCATATTTTTTTCCTCCGGACACGACAAAGATAGGCGGGCAGGGGGGCTGTCCGCTTTTATTTCATCATAACACAGGGCGGGGGAAATTGCAAGAGGCGGACGTGGTCACACGTCCGCCTCATAGGCAAAGAAATCGCAAGGCCCCCCAGGGGCGGATAATGATCCGGCCCTGGGGAGCGCACCGGAGACCTCACACCCCTGGGATCTCCAAAATATAGCGCTCATAGGCGTTGATGATGGTGGTCTCCCCCCGCTGAAGGACCCGGGGGATGTTGGCCCCGTAGTTGACGTGGACGTGTCCGTGGATCAAATAGCGGGGCTTGTACTTGTCCAGCAGGGGCAGGAGGCACTCGAACCCCCGGTGGGCGTAGTCCTCCCCGTCGCCGAAGCCCTTCACAGGGGAGTGGGTGACCACAATGTCCACCCCCTTGGCCCGCCAGAGCTGGAACTTCAGCTTCCGAATGCGCCGGGCCATCTGCCGCTCCGTGTACTGGTGGTCCCCGCCGCTGTACCAGGGGCTCCCTCCCAGGCCCAGGATGCGCAGGCCCCCGACAGTCACCAGCTTGTCCTCAATGCAGTCGCACCCCTCCGGCGGGTCCTGCTCGTAGGTCAGGTCGTGGTTGCCGTGGACGTACAGCAGGGGGGCGCGGCCCATGGTGACCAGAAAGCGCAGGTAACTGGCCTTCAGATCGCCGCAGGAGATCATCAGATTGAACTCGTCCAGCCGTCCCGGCTGGTAGTAGTCCCAGTAGTAGGGGCTCTCCTTGTCGCTGACCAGCAGAAGCTTCACAGCAGGGGCCCCTCTTTCTTCGGCGGGATCCTGTCCCGATAGACCCCCTGGAGCCGTACGATGGTCTCCGACATGGGGAGGATGTCCTCAAAGGGCGGGATGGACCCGTCCACGCTGTCGCAGAGCCAGTCCATGTGGAGCACGGCCTCCGGGGAGAACCACGCTGAGCCGTCGTTTCGCACCTTCCCGGACTGGTCCCGGATGAAGCGCTGGAAGGGGTCGATGGACCCGTCCATCACCCCCCGGCGGAGGATCTGGACCAGCTGTCCCACGCCGTCGGGGAGCATGTCGCTCAAAATCACGTCCACCACCCGGCTCTTCATGCCCCACCAGTAGTTCACCGCCCGCTCCCCGTTGGAGCTGAGGGCGTCCCAGTTGCCGCTGAAGATGCCCCGGATGAGCTTGACATAGAAATTCCCCCAGTGCCAGTAGGGGGCGGCCAGGGAGCGCAGGACCCCGTCAGGCCGCATCTGACACAGGCCCCAGGGCTCCCGGATGCGGTCCGGCGTGGGCAGGTCCCGGTTGCTGATGAGGTCCACGCCCTCCGAGGCCAAAGCCCCCATGGGGTCCTCCTCCACGCTGGACCAGCGCAGCTGTACCCTTGCCCGGGGGTTCGTGAGCCGGGCCCCCAGGGCAAAGGCATTGATGCCCGCAGGCACGCCGTAGATGGGATTGCTGGCCACGTAGCCGATGCGCCCGTCCCGGCTGAGGGCCCCGGCCACGGCCCCGGTGATGAATTTTGCCTCATAGATGCGGCTGTAGTAGGTGCGCACGCCCGTGTAGGGCATGGCCGCGGAGCAGTTGAGGATCTTCAGCCCCGGATGCTTTGCCGCCGTCTTCCGGCAGGCCCCGATGAGGGGCGGGGTGGTGGCGATGATGACCTGGGCCCCGTTTTCAATGGCCTCCTCCATGGCGTCCTCGGCCTCCTGGCCGGACTTCACACAGTCGAAGACCTGCACCGTCACATCGTCGCCCATCATGGCCTCCAGGTACTGGCGGCCCAGGTCGTGGGCGCGGGCCCAGTCGCTCTCCTCCGGGCCCCGCTCGTTGATGAAGGCGATGTTCAGGCGGTTGGGGAACACGGCGCTGAAGAGACGGCCCAGGATGCCCTTGCCCTTCTCCGCGTCCTCGTCGCCGCTCTCGGTGGCCACGGCGATGGGTTCGGACTGGGCGAGGACCTTCACGTCCGGCCATACGGCGGTGAGGGTCTTGAGGAGCTCCGCCGCCGTGGCCTTGAGCTCCTCGAAGGGGTACACCCGCAGCCACACCAGCAGGGCGTCCGCCGGGGTGACGGAGAGGTCCTCCCCGCCCAGCTTCCGGAAGGCGGCGTGGAAGTAGGTGAAGCTGGAGAGGAACTTCTGCCGCTCGGCGTCGGTCCAGGCGTGGTCCGTCTCGTAGCCCAGCGCGGCCTGGAGCTTGGCGAAGCTCCCCAGCCGGGTGAAGGCCACCTGGTAGAGCCCTGTCAGCTGGTAGGACTGCATAAACTCGTAGTAGACCTGCACCGCCGGGTCCTCGGACCAGACAGGGACCACCCGGACGACGTAGCCGGTGATCGTGGGGGAGTCATAGCTTTTGAGGACGCTGGTGCGCTTGTTGCCCTCCTGGACGTAGAAGCGCCCCAGGTACTCAAAGCACCGGACGGGGTCCCGGATGCCCTCCTCCCCCAGGTGGGCGGCGCACAGGTCGATCCACTTGCTGGCGAACTCCGTATCCACCCCCAGAAGGGGCATGAAGTTGGCCGCGAAAGCGGAGCGCCGCCCGGCGGTCTTGGTGCCCACGATCTGCTCGGTGGGGATCTCCACCAGCCCCATGTCCACCCGACCCGCCACCGCCGTGTCGTCCTGCAGGATCTCATCCAGCACCGGCGGATAGGGGTAGCGGCCCTGAAGGACGTCCGCCCGGTAGGCCCGCTGGCCCTGCTTGAGGGCTTTCCCGTATTGTTCAACAGCTTCCTGTCTGCTCATAGAACCTCCTTGGGTGCGCAATTTGATATTCAGAGATGCCGCATCGCTGGCGGATCAATACGCCACGCCCCAGATGATATCCGTGGTGCACTCCCTGCCGCAGACGGGACACTTCCCGGCGGCGCCGGACTGCTCCAGGGGCAGGCAGCGGCTGGTGACGCCCGCTTTCTCCTTCATGGCCAGCTCGCACTCCAGGGAGCCGCACCACTTGGTGTGGACGAAGCCGCCGTGGTCCTTCTCCACCAGCTCCTTGACCTGCTCCCAGGTCTCGGCGGTGAAGGAGTTGTCCTCCAGGTTCTTCTTCGCCATGGCGAACATGTTGTCGTGGATGCTGTCCAGGAGCTTCGCCACCGTGCGCTCCAGTTCCGCGAGGGGCACGAAGGCCTTCTCCCCGGTGTCCCGGCGGGCGATACAGCACTGGCCCTTCTCCATGTCCTTGGGCCCGATCTCCACCCGCAGGGGCACGCCCCGCATCTCGTACTCGGCGAACTTCCAGCCCGGGGCCTTGTCGCTGTCGTCCAGCTTCACCCGCACGCCCGCGGCCTCCAGCCGGGCCTTGAGGTCCTGAGCGGCCTCGATGACGCCCTCCTTGTGCTGGGCGATGGGCAGCACCACCGCCTGGATGGGGGCCACCCGGGGGGGCAGGACCAGGCCGTTGTCGTCGCCGTGGGTCATGATGATGCCGCCGATGAGCCGGGTGGAGACGCCCCAGCTGGTCTGATGGGGGTGGTGGGGCTGGTTGTCCGCGCCGGTGAAGGTGATGTCAAAGGCCTTGGCGAAGCCGTCGCCGAAGTAGTGGCTGGTGCCGGCCTGCAGGGCCTTGTGGTCGTGCATCATGCACTCGACGCAGTAGGTGTCCTCCGCGCCGGCGAACTTCTCCTTGTCCGTCTTCCGGCCCCGGGTGACGGGCATGGCGAGGAAGTTCTCGCAGAAATCGGCGTAGATGTTCAAAATGCCCACCGTCTCCGCCACGGCCTCCTCGGCGGTGGCGTGCATGGTGTGGCCCTCCTGCCAGAGGAACTCCCGGTGGCGGAGGAAGGGGCGGCTGGTCTTCTCCCAGCGCAGGACGGAGCACCACTGGTTGTAGAGCTTCGGCAGGTCCCGGTGGGAGTGGATGATGTTCTTGTAGTGCTCACAGAAGAGGGTCTCGCTGGTGGGGCGGATGCACAGGCGCTCCTCCAGCTTCTCCGCGCCGCCGTAGGTGACCCAGGCGCACTCCGGGGCGAAGCCCTCCACGTGGTCCTTCTCCTTCTGGAGCAGGCCCTCGGGGATGAGCATGGGCATAGCCACGTTCTCATGGCCGGTGAGCTTGAACTGCCGGTCCAGCTCCTTCTGCATGTTCTCCCAGATGGCGTAGCCATAGGGGCGGTAGATGAACATGCCCTTGACGCTGGTGTAGTCGATGAGCTCCGCCTTTTTGCACACGTCGGTGAACCACTGGGCGAAGTCCACGTCCCGGGCGGTGATGGCGTCCACCTGTCTTTGATCCTTTGCCATAGCTTTGTCTCCTCATCTATAGAATGATTTTTCCTCAAATTTTTATGTCCCAAAGGGGATATGAGCCTGTTTGGGTCCTATTGTATCCAGTTGCAAGGGAGTTGTCAAGGAGAGATTCGCCGGGCTGGGGCGGCCAATTTTGTCTAAATTGCAATGCCTGACGGGCGATAGAGACCTGTAGGGGCGCACACTGTGCGCCCCTACAGGTGTGTTGGCCAATAACGCGGAGGGCCGCGGCTCGCCCCTGTGACCAAAAACTCCGGCCCTGCGGTCAAAAAATCCCCTTGACAAATCGGCGGCGGCGGTATATAGTTCAAAACATGAACTAATTGGAGGGACAAACCATGCTCAACGACGAACTGCTCTCCGTTTGGCTCCAGCTGACCAACGTCATCGACAACGAGCGCCTGGTGGAGGGGATGCCCTTCAACGAGGCGCTGGTGTGCGGCCTGCTCTCCGGCGGATGCCGGACGGCCAGTGAGCTGTGCGCCGAGACCCGCATCCTCAAATCCCAGATGAACGCCATCCTCCGCTCCCTGGAGGGCAAGGGCGTCATCGCCCGGGAGCGCTCCCAGACGGACCGGCGCTGCATCGAACTGCGCCTCCTGCCGGAGGGCTGTTCCCGCTACGCCGACGGCCACCGCCGGGCTCTGGAGCTGGTGGACCGGCTCATCGGTGCCATGGGCGAGGAGAAGGTCCGCACCCTGATCCCCCTGCTCCACCAGGTGGTGGACGCGTTTGATTTGATCCAACAGGAGGTATGACCCTATGGGCATCCGTATCATCACCGATTCTTCCGCCGATTTCGACCGGGCGACCGCGAAGCGCCGCCAGGTGGAGATCATCTCCATGGCCGTCCAGTTCGGCAATGCGTCCTTCCTGGACGGCAAGACCATCACCAACGACGTCTTCTACACCCTCCTCAAGGAGGGCAGGGAGAACCCCACCACATCCCAGCCCACCCCTGCCGAGTTCCTGCGGGTCTTTGAGGAGGCCAAGGCCGCCGGGGACCAGGTGGTGGCAGTGCTGATCTCCAGCGTCCTCAGCGGCACGGTCCAGAGCGCCCAGATCGCCAAGGGCATGTGCGAGTACGAGGACATCTACATCGTCGACAGCCTCTCCGCCACCGCCGGCATCCAGATCCTGGTCAATCTGGCCTGCAAGCTCCGGGACAGCGGCCTCCCAGCACCGGGCATCGCCCAGGAGCTGGAGCGGCTCAAGGGCCGCATCCGCATCTTCGCCGTGCTGGACACCCTGGAGTACCTCCGCCGCAGCGGACGGCTCAGCGGCTTCCAGGCGGGCCTGGGGGCCATGACGAAGCTCAAGCCCGTCATCACCGTCCGGGACGGGGCGGTGTCCATCGCCGCCAAGGCCTTCGGCACCTCCGCCGCGGTGAAACAGCTCCAGAAGTTCCTGCTCCAGTACCCGGTGGACGACGCCTATCCCTCCTACTTCCTCTACACCGACGACAAGGAGCGGGAGGAGCTGCTCCTCCCCGCCCTGCGGGAGCAGGGGAAACTGCCCCTCCGGCTCCACTACAGCTCCGTGGGGCCCACCATCGGGACCCATATCGGGCCCGGGGCCCTGGGGATGGCGTATATCGAGCGGGAGTGAAGAAGCCTTTAAAGGATCAGGGCAGAGTGCCGGAAGACCGGCGCTCTGCCCTGATCTTATGGGTTTACAGCGAGAACTCCCGCACCCCGGCGAAGTCCTTCCCTGCGGCGGCGATGGCCGCGCCCAGGGCTCCGGCGTAGCGGGCGAAGGGGTGGGAGGCCACAGGCCGTCCCAGCTCCCCGGAGAGGGTGGCGATGAAATACCGGCTGTCGCAGAGCCCTCCGGTGAGGGCCACATCGCCGGTGATGCCGTGGCGCTCGCAGAGCCGGGCCACCCGGCCCGCCACGGAGTGGACGATGCCCGCGGCGATGTCCTCCCGGCGCTCCCCCGCGCCAATGTGGCTGATGACTTCGCTCTCGGCGAAGACGGTGCACATGGCGCTGATGGCCAGGGGCGCCCCCTGCTCCGCCAGGGCGTAGAACTCCGCCAGGGACACCCCCAGGCGGGAGGCCATGACCTCGATGAACTTCCCGGTGCCCGCGGCGCACTTGTCGTTCATGAGAAAGTCCTTCACCTGAGCGCCCGCAACGGTGATGACCTTGGTGTCCTGCCCGCCCACGTCGATGATGGTGCAGTCCCGCCCAAAGAGGGCCCAGCCCCCCTTGCCGTGGCAGGTGATCTCCGTGACCACCCGGTCCGCCCAGTCCACGCAGACGCGGCCATAGCCGGTGGCAGTACAGCGGTGATCGCCGGTGAGATACCCCTTCTCCTCCAGGGTCCGGCGGATGGTCCCGGCGGTCTCCTTGCCGCTCCAGCCGGTGGGGAGGGTGAAAGCCTCCGCCACCGCGTCACCGGAGAGGACCACGGTCTTGGCGGCGGTGGAGCCAATGTCGATGCCGATGTAATACGCGCTCATTTGTTGATGGTCTCCAGGAAGGCCCCCAGGCGGGTGTTGATCTGGCCCCGGTCGTTCTGGGAGTAGTCGGTCTCGATGTTCAGGTAGGGCAGGCCCTTGGCCTGGACCAGGCGGCGGACCTTCGTGGCCTCAATGGCGTAGGTGTGGCAGGCCTGCAATATGATCTCCAGCACACCGTCCACATGGTAGTCGTCGATCATGCCGGAGATGTAGTCCAGGCGGGCGTCGTTGGGGCTCATGACGGAGCAGTTGATGTTGAGGTACTTCTTCGCCAGGGCCCGGGTGACGGGGAGGGTGGCGTCCACCTTCTCGATCTTCTCCCGGGTGCCGCTGCAGCAGTCGAAGGCCACCACGTCGGCCCCCAGCTCCTCCACAGCCTTGATGATCTTCTCTCGGACGCCGGCGTTGGGACAGCCGGTGACGAGGATGCGGGGGCGGTCAGAGGGTTTGCCCTTCTTGTTGGCCTCCCAGTCTTTGAGGACCTCCTCGGTCCGCTTTTCGATGATGGCACAGCGGGCCGCCATGTCGGGATTGAAGCCCAGGGCATCCTGCCGGGTGCCCATCTCGTAGCCGGAGAGGGGGGCAGGGTCCAGCTTGCCCAGCTCCAGGAAGCGGAGCATCACGTCCCGCTCGTGGTTTTTCAGCTCGATGGCCTTCTTCACGTCCTCCTCGGTGATGGTGATGCCGTAGAAGTCCTCCAGCTTCTTCCAGAAGCGGATAATCTCCTTCTCCCAGGCGTCCAGGGCGTCCTCGTCCCGGGCGGAGGGCAGCTGGAGGACGTAGGTCTCCTTGATGTCGTTCATGAGCTCGAACATCTTCTTCTTGCCGTCGCAGGTGGTCTCGCCCACCACCAGGTCGGAGAAGTAGAAATAGGGGCAGGTGTCCGTGAGGGCGAAGCCGTAGCTGGCCTTGATGAGGGGGCAGAGGTTCCGGGGCAGGTCGGCCTCGGCGGCGCGGATGGGCTCCTCACTGCTGGCGCAGAGGCCCACGCTCACCGCCCCGGCGGCCAGGATCAGCTCCTGGGGGACGAAGGAGCAGAAGACGCCAATGACCCGGGCGCCGTTGTCCTTGAGCTCCTTCATGCGCATGAAGCCCGCCTTGCGGGCCTCGGCGTAGGTCTCGAAATCAGCGGGTAGATTCAGCGTAGCCATATAGTTCTTCTCTTTTCCATCAAATTTGAGCCAGCCTGGACGGCTGGCTCCGTTGAAATTTAGTGTATCATGGAGGAGTGGGCGGTGTCAAAGTGGGATGCCTGATAGATGCCCCGCCGTTCATTTGCCCGGTCTATGGAACTCCTCTCAGAAAAGACGGACACCCCGCCGGATGTCCGTCTCTTGCTTCAGGCCGCGTCTCCGGGCCGTAAGATCACCTCCGCCAGGGCGTTCCCCAGGAGCCGGGCGGAGAGCAGGGCCTCGTCCAGGCTGTTGCCCGCGGCCCCCACCTCCACCAGAAGGGTGCCGGTGGTGAGGTGCTGGTTGTAGCGGGAGTTGCGCACGGTGATGGGCCGCATGAGGGTGGGGTAGTCCTCCGCCAGACACTGGGTAATCGCGGCGGCAAGCTTCAGGTTCTCCTGCCAGAGGGGGTGCTCCAGTCCGCCGCCGTCGGTGCCCACCACAAAGGAGAGCTGGGCGGCGTTCTGCCCCGCCACGTCGCTGACCACCTTGTACATGCCGCCGTTCCCGTCGGAGATGGCGTCCCGGTGGACGTCCAGGATGAACTGGATGGAGGGGTACTGCTCCAGGTACGCCTTCGCGGTGGTCAGGGAGCGGTCATAGGCCCCGCTGTACTCCGGGTAGTCGTGGAGGGTGGTGTCGTGGACCACGGTGAGGCCCGCCGCCTCCAGCACCCCGGCCAGCTCGTCCCCCACCCGCACCACGTTGCAGGTGCAGTCGGTGGTGCGGCACTCGCTGGTGGGCTCGTACTCCAGGCCGGGAGGCATGGTGTAGGCCTCGCTGCCGTGGGTGTGGAGGATGAGGACCTGGGGGCCCTCGTCCTTGCTGAGGGCGGCGGAGAAGGTCCCGTCAAAGATGTCCGCGCCGAAGGTCCGGTCGGAGCGGTTGTTGATGTACACGTTCCCGGCGACGGTGTAGCCCGCCTCGGAGCTGGGCACCAGGGTCCGGGCGGGGACGCCGTTGTCGGCAAAGGGGGCCGTGGGGTCCGCGGGCGGGGCGGGGGGCTCCTCCGGGAGGGCGGGGTCCTCCGGCGTCTCCGGCTCGGGGAGGGGTTCCGTCTGGTCAGGGCCGTCGTCCGTCTCCGCCTGACGGCGCAGGGCCAGGACCTGCTCCCGTCCGGCCAGGAGCAGGGGGCTCTGGGAAATGGCCAGGGCCGTCTGGGCCGGGAGGGGGTCCTCCCAGCGGCCCAATTGGCTCTCCAGCAGGGCCAGGGCAAAGCCCCCCTCCCGGCCCAGGGCGGTCATGGCCTCCCGTGCCGTGGGACTGGAGGCCGTGACCGCCACCAGCCACAGCACCACTCCGCTCACCACCAGCGCCGCCGCGCCCCGCTGGAGCTTCCTCACTGTCTGCCGTCTCATCTGTGCATCTCCCTTTCTCCGAATTGCTTGTCCCAGTCTATTCGGCGGGGCGGGGGGATATGCAAAAAGAAAGACCCTGTTCTCTTTCGTGTTGAGAAACGCTTGC
>Ga0137308_100831_pt1 | contig 40770 bp, 31 predicted proteins | sample Inofrocosms_June_FD_97181 | JGI IMG/M metagenome (GOLD analysis project Ga0137308, IMG submission 97181) | Mouse cecal microbial communities from Vienna, Austria - N-Acetylneuraminic and N-Acetylglucosamine D2O microcosms_June | ecosystem: Host-associated > Mammals > Digestive system > Large...
AGGAGCCGTGTGCGCCATTCATGTACATATGTGCGTGAGCATACCGCCGAAGATAAGTGTTTCGAACTTTATGGGATACCTGAAAGGGAAGAGCACGCTGATGATCTATGACAGGCATCCGGAGTAACAGAGCAACTGGAATAAAGCATTTTGGGCAGGATGGTACTATGTGGCAGCAGTAGGGAATGTAACGGAGGATGCTGTGAAAAAATACATTCAGGAACAGTCAGAAGAGGTACGAAAAGAAGAAAGTGAAGGAGCCGCTTTTTAGCGGTAGTAAGTAAGGAATGCTTGTGGAACCTGCCTTTCAGGCGAGCGGTAACAGAGCCCTTGGAGACGTTCCCCACTTGAAGTGGGGATAGAAATAAGAATTTTAGAAGGATATAATCTTAGTAAGGGTTGATAAGGAGAAGAATGCAGATGGGGTATTAGATAATAGCCAGTTAATGTTAGATTGGTCGTTATAGAGGCTTTGAAAGTTAATTACGGATGGATTCTAAGGTAGGAGCGGTATACTAATAAGAAAGATGATAAACGGTAGATAATGAGTACCTCGACAGTATATGACAATAGACTATATTTCTATCACGAGTATGAAAAGTTAAATCTCAACTTTTCATACCGGCATATAGAGGTAAGTCTATGAGTTCAAAAACAAACATGGTGGCTGGGCAGTGCAGTCTTCAGGAAATGGGCTGCACAGATCCGGGGTTGCCAGAGCCGATCGGTATGAGCATTGTCAGCGGATGATCTGCTACGGCATCACAAAAACGAGTTATTATTACCGGCTTCGCCGCATAAGGGAAGCCTGTCTGGAAACCATTCACAGAGAAATGCCTGTACGGTAGATGGTTCCTGTACAGACTGCTTTTTTACGGTTGCAGGAGCAGAAAGACTACGGTGCATAATTGGAACTGGATTTTCCATAAGGGGAGCTGGCATCCTTCTCGTCTGGGGCTTGAGGTAGTCAGGAAATATTCCTTTACTCGCCAATTTTCTTGTCCATAAGCGTAAACAGCATCGTCAGAAGAGAAGGCATTATGAGCCCGTCCATGATCTGGAAGAGAGTTCTGCGTAGGTTTGACGAACCTTTTTTATTGAATGCCACATAAAATCAGTCAAGTCTGGAAAGAACCTAGTACAATATTGCTTAAATAATAATGAATAAGAGTTGCTTTTTTATTGTAATCTGTGCATAATAATTTTATCACCAAAGAATGGATGGGTTATTATGCGAAGGAAAACAATTGATACGATCCCGGTTTTATCTGATGCCATGAAAAGCATATTATCTGCTTTTTCTAAAAGCCGCTCCCTTCCGTCAGGGCTGGTCAAAAGAGCCAGCATTGTCCTGCTTGCGTCACAGGGGGAACTCAACCAGAATATTGCATCACAGGTCGAATAATGTTGCCATCTGGCGCAGCCGGTTCCTCGCAGCGCTCCCGGCTCTGCGGAAGATTGAAAAGGACGACCCGGAAGCTTTTGCGCGGAAAGTAAACGAAATCTGCGGCCTCTACCAGAGTGCCCGGGATCAAAGCCGGAAAGGTGCGCACATTGTTTCCGCAGATGAAATGACCGGGGTACAGGCGCTGGAACATAAATATCCCGGCAAACTCCCATTACCCGGCCAGTGCGCCAAAATGGAGTTCGAGTATATTCGCCATGGCACGACCAGCCTCATCGGGTTCTTTGATGTTGCAACGGGCCGTGTGGAAATGCCGTATTTGAACTCGACACGTACGGAAGAGGATTTTGTGGAAGCCGTAAAAGCATTGACAGGAACAGCCCCGCAAGCCCCGTGGACATTCATATGCGATGGCCTGAACACCCATAAATCGGAAGCCCTTGTGCACTTTGTGGCAGAAGCCTGCGTCCCTTTCGTGGAACTGGGCAAAAAAGGGAAAACAGGGATCCTTAAAAGTATGGAAAGCCGGGCGGATTTCCTGCATGACCCTTCCCGCCGGATCCGCTTTGTATATACTCCAAAACACAGTTCCTGGATGAACCAGATTGAGAAATGGTTTGGCATCATTAACCGGAAGCTGTTGAAACGGAAAAGCTACCTGTCAATAGAAGCGCTGGAAGCAAGTATCCTGCGCTTTATTGAACAATACAATCTTACAGCCCACCCATTTAAGTGGACATATGCCGGGATACCATTAGCGATTTAATCACTGGTATTTAGGCAACGCTGTACTAGCTATCGTTTAGGTTAACGTTGTTAACCACTCCTACTTCATACTTTTCACCAAATTTGTAGTAGCATAAATTAAAATTATTCTTTGTTGGATCGTCCTCTTCAAAAATATATATCGTATCGCTTTCCAGTTTTTCTTGCATCGCTTTTTGTGCCTGCTCATAAAGCCAATCTCGTGAGACTCGTGATACATAAAAAGTATTGGTTGTCAATTTGTTTTCTAATGCGAATCTTGAGATATCAAATATTATACTATCAAAATATATATTTTTTGAGGCAATCACAAGATGTGAATAATTATCATTACTGTCCACTACATCCTTTAATACATTATCTTCAAAACTGTTTTCCCATTTCCGATCAGCTGTATACACTCTGTGCATCATATTGGTTTTTTCAGATAAATCATATAATTGCAAAAGCAGACAAAACGTTATCAGGATTTTGTACCAAATTTTTTTTCGATAAGATGCAAACGAACAAAGTGAAAAAATCATAGTTAAAAACATAAATATCCATATAAACCTGCCAGTGGAACGAAATATAGACCATATGTGTTCCAGAAAATCTGGAATTTTTAGCTCATATAACATAATTCCATTAAAGGATGCGACAGGAGAAAGCGCAATAAATACCGAAACAAGTATAATACAAAAGAGTGAAAATACTTTCTTATTCTTAAAACCTATAATTCCTTTTTTCCCATTTGTCCAAACAAAACATATCAAAAACAGAATTGATAGTGCAAGCAGTACGATCATTCCTGCGCCTATATAAGCAAAGCCTTCATATTGCCCATTTGTGTACACAGGTAACTCGGGCATAAATTTGCTCCATTCACCTATGGGATTAAACAATGCGTTTAGATTTGCGCTATAATGCCCAAGCCCCCCTCCGGATGCGGATATGGAGGCACCGCCCAAATTAAATGCGCCTAAGCACCAAAGAGCTAACAATGCTGAAGCGAAATAGGTGATTATCATTTTCAGAGATGATCTAATTTTTTTTGCAGTACAAATATCCCATAGGCAATATCCTGCCAGAATGATGCCGAGTATTGCCAAGTAATAAATATGAATTCCTGCACATAGTGTTGCTATTGCGGACCATTGCAGAATACACCCTTTTTTATCGCATTTGAAATCCCTGATTAATATATATATTCCAAGTAATAAAATCCATATTCCTGCCAATGCCGTGTGACCAAACATTCTACGAAGGCAGACCGGATTAAGAATCATAAATATGCTAGATACACAAATGAGATATGGTGAATCTAAATACATTTTTAAGATACATCCACTAATTAATCCCGTCATAAAGAAGGAAAAGACTCCCCAAATACCAAAATACTGAAAAGTATTTGGCAAAATCGGGGATAATATTTTAAACAGGATAGCAAAGAGTGGGATGCTATCGGTATATATAACTGATACTGGATAAGGGTAAATGCATCCCTCAATCATACCCAAAGGAAACTGCCATGGTGAATTCCTAAACCAGCACCATCCTAAGTAATGTCCTTTGACGTCACCCCCTATTGAAATAAAATCTATCCAAGTAGGATTTATTACCTTGATCCCATAAACGGCAATAAATGTCGCTATCCCTATAATTCCAGTTAACCACTCTATCTTTTTATATATTTTATCTTTTATTTTATGTATCATCTTGATCTTGAGCCTCTGTTCTCTAGATATGTATATATTTTTTAACCAAAATTTATAAAAATGAATATTCTAGCACCAAGAAACCGGTATTCCGGAGCGGAAACCGCCATTGATTGGCATGATTACAATTAATTAGAAATCGAGTGAATGTCAAGCCCGGAGCCGCTTTGCGGGGCGTAAGCCGACTTTACATTGGTGAGATTTCTTATATCCTGCATAATTCCCAATCGGTTTCCTAATTACCGGACAGTATGGACTTCGAGACCGGAATATTCATAAAAATTAATTGTTATTGTTTTCTTGGATTTCCAAATATTGTTTCTCTATATAAATAGGACGGTTTTTGCTTTGTATATAAACTCTTGCTAAATACTCTCCAATAATTCCAAGGATAAGGAGTTGAATTCCGCCAAGGAATAGAATCAAAACAATAAGCGTTGGATACCCAGGAATATTAATAGAAAAGAAAAGCTTTTGGATTATTACAATTATCATGTACGTTACTGAAAGCAGTGAAACCAATATTCCTAAATAAGTACCTAATTTTAGTGGAAATGTTGTAAATGAGATAAAACCTTCTATAGCATATTTAATCAATCCTTTTAATGACCATTTTGATTTGCCAGAATGCCGTTCGTGAACTATATAAGGCATATAATATGTCTCAAATCCAACCCATGAAAAAATTCCTTTCGAAAAACGAAAATATTCTGGCAAAGAAATTATAGCTTCTATCACATTTTTTCGAAAAGTACGAAAATCACTTGCACCGGGGTAAAAGTTTATATCACATACTTTGTTTATTAATTTGTAGAACAAGTTTTTTGCATTTGATACTATTCTTCCTTCAATGCGGTGTTCTTGATAGGCAGCAACAACATCATACCTAGTGTTATCTTCGAGAAAAATGACCATATCGAGTATTAATTTTGGATGTTGCTGTAAATCGGCATCAATAATGGTCACATAGTCTCCCTTCGCATGCTTTAATCCAGCGTAAATGGCAGCCTCTTTTCCGAAATTTCGGGAAAAATTAATTACTGATATTAAATATGGAAACTTAGTATATAGTTCGTTAAGCAATACAAATGTATTGTCAGTACTTCCATCGTTAATAAAAATTAATTCATATTTAAAAGTTGAAGTATTAAGAATGGTGATAATACATTCAAACAACGGGATAACATTATCCTCTTCGTTATAGCAAGGGATGACAACTGATAACTTCATGTATAACTCCTTTATGTCATTTGGAAATTTCGCAAAATAGACAATTTATAGACAATAGTAAATTTGATTTGATCTATAAATATGTACATATTTGTAATGGTAAAATATAGTTTCAAAAAGTATACTTTTTGAAACTAAAGCCATTAGAAAGCAATTTGTCTATAATCGCAGTAATTTTGCTTGAATTTGTGCAATAAATATATTAAAATAGATTTGTTTTATATAATAATATTTGTTTCAAAAAGTATACTTTTTGAAATTTTATATAAAGCTTTTTGGTAAAATCAAACGAACTTATGAATATATAAAATTCAGTTTACTGATTTGAACCTGAGATGCTTTTAAGAAATGAAGATTCATAAAAGTGAAAATACTATTGTATAAGAATGTAATCTTGATAATATGCTCAATGTGGACAGGTGATGGCGGACTGGCAAAAGAAATACTTCCAGAATTTGAGAGTTGTATTAATAACTCAAACTTATGATGAACTTGGTAAATAATGAATAAGAGGTTAAATATATTTATGGAAAAAGTTCTGGTAATAATACCGGCGTATAATGAACAGGACAATATATTGGAAACGCTGACAGCATTAGAAAAATCCTGTTCCAATGTCGATTATGTGGTAATTAATGATGCATCTACGGATAAAACAGAAAATCTGTTAAAAGAACATAACGCTAATTATATCTCTTTGCCTATAAACTTGGGAATTGGAGGTGGAGTACAAACAGGGTATCAATATGCATTAGAAAATGATTATGATATTGCTATCCAAATGGACGGTGATGGTCAGCATTTGCCCGAATATATCAATGAAATGATTTGTGCTATTAATGAAGTGAAGGCTGATATAGTGATAGGATCCCGTTTTATAAATAGGGAAGGCTTTCAATCGTCTGCAAGTCGACGTATCGGCATAAGAATGTTAAGTCTCATAGCGAATATGTTGTGTGGATGCAAAGTTAAGGATGTAACCAGTGGATACAGAGCCGTGAACCGAAAATATATAAAATTTTTTTCTGAAGAGTATGCTCAGGATTATCCTGAACCAGAAGCTTTAGTACAAAGCACATTGCTTGGAGCTAAAATTGTAGAGATTCCCGTAATAATGAAAGAACGAACTTATGGGAAGAGTTCAATAACATTTTTTAAATCAGTTTATTATATGATTAAAGTTTCTCTTGCTTTAATGTTACAAAAAATATCATGGAATACAAGGGGGAAGAAAGGGTGAATATAAGGTTAAAGTTTTTTCTTCTGTTAGCTATAGTAATTTATTTTTACAGTATAATTTTTCTTGTGAAAAAGCAAAAACTCCAATTAAGGTATTCTCTCATATGGGGAATTGCTGGTATTGTCATGTTTTTTATAACTCTTTTTCCGGATTGGATGGTTGGCATAATACAAAAAATAGGCATTATTGATACAAATATTGGATTATTAGCCATTGTAATATTTTTATTGATGCTAATTTTAATGTCACTATCTTCTGTTGTTTCAAAATTAGATGCCCAGAATAAAAAACTGATTCAGAAAGTCGCATTAATAGAATATAGGCTTAGATATTTAGAAAAAACGAATTTAAATAAAGGAGAAAAAAATGTATAGAATAGGCATTGTGGGCTTTGGAAAGATGGGAATATTACATGGAGCTCTCTTAAATGGAACAGGCAAAGCGAGTCTTGTTGCTATATGTGATAAATCCTTAGTAATGCGTTGGGGTTTTAAAAGAGTTTATCCATTGGTAAAGACATATGACGACATTGATAAAATGCTGTCTCAATGCAAGTTAGATCTTGTTATTATTGCAACCCCAACCTTTAATCACATGGAGTCAGCATTAAAATGTATTGATAAAGGATGTCATGTGTTTGTAGAAAAGCCATTAGCCATTAATTACCAACAGGCGAAAGCTGTAATGCAGGCAGCCCAAAAGAAAGGTGTCAAAATTCAAGTGGGATTCTGCAACAGATTTTGCCCTTCAATTATAAAAGGAAAGCAGTTTATCAAGGATGGAGAGATCGGTCGACTTATCAGCGCAAATGCTTTTATGTATATTGCGGACGTTTTTGAAGCACATTCGGGCTGGCGATACAGCAAAAAAACATCCGGGGGCGGAGTGCTTATGGATTTTGGTATTCATATGTTAGACGAAATATGCTGGTATTTTGGAAAAATAAATACTGTACAAGCTACTGCAAAAAGAATTTATTCCCAACAAGTTGAAGATGAATTAAACGCAACTATAAATTTTGAAAATGGTATGAATGTGATTTTTGACACTTCATGGAGCAAAGAAAATTACAGAAAATCCTATTCAAAATTAGAGATCACAGGAGATAAAGGCAAGCTGATTGTTACTGATCAAACGCTTACACGCTATGATCTGAATCAAAATATTATCGAAGAATATACTTATCCGCAGCTATATCCTGGAGCGTTTATGGACATAGGAGGCTTGAACTACTCATATCAAATAGAAACACTCATGGAATTAATTGATTCAAAAAATGATACAACCAATATTAAAGATGCTGTATATGACCAGTTCATTGTAGAAAAAATGTATGAAAGCGCAGAAAAAAATACACTTATTAAATGTTAAAAATGAGGTAAAAAAATGATAAATATTGATCAGGTAATATTAGGAGACAATCAATTTTTCGGTGTAAATCACATGTCTCAGGATAAAGGAAAAGAGACATATGAACAATTTAAGGATTTAGCGGAAATCAAACGGATCTTAGACTATGCCCTATCTAAAGGCGTGAAGGGAGTAATGTTTTCAACTCATCCCTCAATCGGGCAAATATGTAATATGATTCGTGAAGAACAATATTTGAGGGAAAATTTAAATTTCTATGTCAATGTCCCATACATTATTAAATATGTAAGTATGGTAACCGAGATGGGAATATATGAAACTATTAAAACCACCTTGGAAAGCCAAAAGGAAAGTGGTCGACTTAAATTTATGGCTAAAACGTTAGGAAATGTTGTCACATTAAATCATATGGGAATCCTAAAAAGATTAATTGATGTAGAACTAGCCCCATTCCATGATTTAAATGTAAAAGCTGTATTCCTTCACAATGCTTTATGCGATTTAATATTAGGCTACAATATGAAAGATATTTTACTGTCCTACGATGATTATATCAGGAGACAGTATCATGCTATTCCGGGCTATGGAACTCTAAATTATGTTTCTTTTGCAGATTTTCTTAACAAATGCGGATTAAATAAAAGCTTGGTAATGACTGCCGTGAATAAAAATGGCTTTTTAATGAATCCTTCCCGGAATAAAGTGACGGAAGCAATTGAAAAAAATAAACATACAGTATTGGCAATGGCTACTTTGGCATCCGGAAGTATAATGCCGCAGGAAGCGTATGAGTACCTTGCAACCACTGAGATTAAAAATGTAGTAGTTGGACTATCGTCCCGCAAGCATGCAGATGAAACATTTGAAATCATTAGTAGAAATATTTTAAGAGGATAAAATAATGAATTTTTCCAGCCTATTACTTCCGGCAATTGTGGCATGTAGCTGTAATGCATTGGCCAATATGTTTTGGAAAATGCGTTTCGATAAAGTGCCACTTTCGCTTTCATCGATACAGGATTTATTAGACTTGCTAAAGGCATGGCAAATATGGATAGGTATAGGGTGCTATGGTGTTTCAATGCTACTCTTTTTTTATATGCTATCTCATTACAAATTATCAAGTATTATGCCTGTTACATGTATGACATATATATTTAATATTATAATAGCGCGATTATTTTTTTATGAAAGTATCAGCAAAACACAAATTATAGGTGCTGTAATTATAATTATAGGTCTCCTTATTTTATCTCGAGGGCAAATTACAAAAATCTAATTTTATATGATCTTAGAAAGGAAACTGTAATGAAATTACTTAATATGTACGAAGGAAAAGACTTTGATTCACCTGAAATGGCAAAGCTTGCAAAAAGGAATTTACAAAGCAAAAAGTGTTTGCATGATAATTATTATGATATGTATGTAAAAATGGTCAATTTAGCGGATAAATACTTAACTAAAAGCAACGGAATAAAATTAGAATTAGGATCAGGAGGAGGCTTTTTTAAAAGTGTTTGTGCAGATGTAGTTACTTCTGATGTGACAGATATTAATGGAGTTGATATGGTTATCGATGCACAGCATTTACCATTTGATGATAATTCAGTCGACGTTATATATGCTGCACATGTTTTACACCATATTCCGGATGTAAACAAATTTTTAGATGAAGTAATGAGAACATGTAAAGTCGGAGGGGGGTGTGTTCTTGTAGAACCTTATTGGGGAATAATGGCGCAATTATTTTTTAAGTACCTCCATCCTGAAGATTATGATACTAAAGTTGTTGATTGGAGTTTTAAGTCTGTCGGTGCCATGGCAAGTGCAAATCAGGCTTTAAGTTATATTTTGCTTAAAAGAGATAGAAAAGTATTTGAAAACAAATATCCAAAATTAAAAATAATGTATGATCGTCCTTTTAATGGAATTCGATATATCGCAACTGGCGGTATTTGGCTTAAGCCATATCTGCCAGAATTTATATTTCCTATATTGGCTTGGTTTGAAAATACTTTTTGGCCGTTAATGTATATATTTGGGCTTCATCATATCTTTATCATTAAAAAAGTTGATTAAATCATAAATTTATTGGGAGGAAAGGGAATGAATAGTAAAGAGAAGGCGGTATATGTATCATTACCTGTTTTGGCATATTTATTGTATTTAGTTTTTCTATCGTGTTCTGATATTATCGCTTTGGGAGCATACTATATGGGATATTCCCGATTTAATGCATTAGAGGGAGCTTTTGCCGTTATTGGTACCGCTTTTTTGTTTGTTATTTTTAGAAAAAACATTGTTATTGAAAGATATAAAATGGATTTTATGGCATATTTTTCAATTATATTAATAGTGATAATTGGTCTTGTAAGAAGTATTTGTCCGGATATGGCTTGGGATGTTAAAGCGGCGAGAGGATTTTGGCAACTGCCTGGTTTTCAGGACAATGTCAATTATAATGTTTTCCCGGCTGCTTTCACCTTTTTTTTCCCTCTTGGTGATAGAATCAATTATTATCCTCGTCTCATATTTGGGTATAGATTGGGGACAATGATACAGGCGGCATTAATTATTCTGTGTTTTTTGGAGACAAGACTATTGCTAAGAGAACTTGTCGGAGAAGATCTGTTTCTGATTCAGGAAAAATTAAAGCGGAAATGCGATCGTGAAGTGCATTACGCAATTATATTCTTCTTTTATAATGAAAGTTCGTTAGCACTGTTAGCTAATATGCTTATTTATTTGATTGCAGATTTGGGGACATATATGGCAGATTTGGGCGCAATTCCAATATTGCTGTATCTGTTGAGAGGGGCAATCAAAAGGAATAACGATAATTCTGCGATACAGTTTAGCTTTTATGCATTATTATGTGGGTTTGTTTTTGCGATAAAATTTACAAATATTATTTTGATGGCTCCCATTTTAATATTATATTTAATAAGAAATAGAAAAGAAATTAAAATGGGACATTTTTTTATATGCCTAGTCATAGGGTGTCTGCCTTCTGTCCCATATCTGCTTTATGCATATACCAGTACAGGAAATCCCGTATATTGGACTTTCAACTCTATTTTTAAGTCTCCATATTACCCATATAAAAACTTTAAGGATGTGAGATGGGGACCGCAGGGGATTGTCGATGCATTATTGTGGCCGTTTCGGATGATATTCAATCCAGAGGAACGAGTTACGGAGGTTTCAAAATGGCCGCAAATATATCTTTTATTGGGCTTAGTCAGTGCGTTGGGAATTTTGTGGAGAGCCATACGAAAAAAGATAACAGAATATAGAATGGTTGGTTTGGCGATTGTTTATTTGAGTATGTATTTTTTGTGGCTGTTTTCAACAGGCTATTTACGTTATGCAGCTATTTGTGAAATTATTGCAGTGGTTCTTTTTGTTGTCATAAGCAGCAATATTTTAAAAAGTGATGAGAAAAAAAGTCATGTCTTAGTTTATGTTAGTTTAATATGTTTGGTGATACAGTCTACATTCAATTGTGCAACTGGTTTAAATTATATGTATGGCTGGAGTAGCGGGGGGAATACTTATTCAAATATAAAAAACGGAAAGTTTGCTAAGAATGTAAGGTGGTTATTGAGAGATCGGGGACAATTAGGGACAGAAGAGCAGCATGAAAAAGTTGATGTATTTCTTGCGATGAGCAATGACAGGTTTTTTATGCAGCTTTTCGATGAAAACATTCCTGTTATCAATGCGACTTATATTATGAATAAAAATCATATGGCAAGCGCACAGGAGGATACGGGGATTGACTGGGAGAGCTATTATAAAGAGAGCGTGAAGGATATGGATGATGCGGGCCAATCAATTTATGATCTTAGCTCCTTGTATAATATGACAGAAATATGCGAAAATGCCAATCGATGGGGTGCTGAAATAGTTGATCTGGAGCATGTGGATCATTATTTCTCGGATTATTATGTTCCGGTATTAGTCCGATATGATATAGCTGAAAAGACAAATACATATGTAAATATAGATCATGTTTTAGTAGAAAAGAATTCGGATGGCAAAGATTTTCTGGATTTGCATGGAATAATTTATTCTACGCCACAGGCACTAAATGAAAGTCAGATTCAGATTATTGTCACTGACGGAGAAGAAAGCATTGTAGAGGCAGAAGTAGTTTTACAGCCAGGAGAGATATATAATTTAAATCAAAATAGCTTAGTGGCGGCTGTCGATTCAAAAAAAGATGTAGAGATAATGGTGGTAGACGGTAATCCGAATATTTATGGGATCAATCTATATCTGGAATGATTAAAATGAATCTGTCGATAATCAGAATTATTTATAAAAGGCATGCGGAAAGCTTGTGTAGATGATCACACAAGCTTTTGTTTTTTTGTGGAGCATGAAGTAAATTGCATAAAGGTGTAGAATTATATATTTTTTTAGGCTATAATTAGAAATATATTTTGTATGGCGAAGGAGACTATGGCAAATGACTGAAATGGAATATAGATTTCAACAGTTTGATAAATTCTGTGAAAAAATAAAAGATGAGAGAGTAGTGTTATATGGGACTGGCTTTAACGCAAAGGAGATCATAGAAAATTATGCAGACCGGATTCAAATTATAGGGATCATGGAAAAGCAGATTTCAAGCAGTTATATTTATGGTAAAAGGAATCTTAGGCAGGAAGAACTGATTTCTTTGAAAATAAATGTGATAGTTATAGCTTCGGGGATTCTGCCTTTAAAAGAGATATTTAATCGCATATGCGGTTTTTGCCATGCCAATGGCATAAAAATATATGACATGTACGGGAATGATCTGTTTGATCTGTTTTTTTTGTTGGAAGAAAATCTGAGAACCTTGTGTGATCGAAACGAGCAGGTTTTGCTTGGCGAAATAAAAAATTATGATGTTATTAGTATAGATTTATTCGGGACTTTGTTAAATACGAAAAAAGGGTTTAGAGAGGAGGTATGGTGGAAGGTTGCAGAGGCAAATAAGGCTATATTTACTAATCCAATACAGTATTTAAAGGCAAGACAGGAGGCAAAAAAGAGAGCTGAAGAACGGCATAAAGCAAATGATATTTCGGTTATTTATGATGAACTAAGGGATATCACGCAAATAAGCGAGGAGCAGAAGCTGCATTTGCTGGAAGATGAAAAGAAGTATATGACCAAAAGGGCTATTCTGGACAAAAAGCTTTACGAAATATTGAGGCTGGCACGGCAAGAAGAAAAAAAGGTGGTTCTTGTTTCTGATACTTATTATTCTGAAAGAGAAATACGGGATATACTCAAAGAAACGGACGTACAGGAATACGATATTATTTTGAGCGCTGCTGACAAAGGCTGTACGAAAAGCTCGGGACTGCTCAGAATGATATTTTCTATTGGCTCAAAAGGGCTTCATATTGGTGAGAATGAGATTGATGATGGTGTATGTGCGTTAGTTCATGGCTTGGATATCTTTTTGCTCAAGTCGCCGGAAGGATTAAAAAGTAATTCCCCTTACAAAGACATTTATCAGAGTATCATGCAGTGGTATAAGGACGGAAAGATTGATAAGATGTTGAAATACGGGGGAAGCAGTCTGGTTGAATCAATTAACAGGATGGAATTGCTGGATCATTTTGCTTATTGTAATGAAGGAGAGACACAAAATGTAAACGGGAAGATCGGCGGATTGGCCAAACTGGAATTCTTGCAGATTTCAGATCCTGAGATTTCGATTGTGATACCGGTCTATAATCAATTTCTATTTACTTACAATTGCTTAACCAGTATATTGAATAATTCAGGTGAAATAAATTATGAAATAATTATTGCAGATGATTGTTCAACGGATGAAACAGTTGATATTGACAGAGTAATACAGGGTATTCGTATTGTCAGGAACAAAAAGAATGTCGGATTTCTGAGGAATTGTAACCAGGCAGCGAAGCGGGCGAGAGGAAAATATATATTATTTTTGAATAATGATACTTTTGTGCAGCCGGGATGGCTGAAAAAGTTATTATCGTTGATACGATCAAGTGATAAGATAGGCATGGTTGGATCGAAATTGATCTATCCGGACGGACGTCTTCAGGAGGCGGGAGGGATTGTCTGGGAAGATGCATCCGCTTGGAACTTTGGATATGGACAGAATGCGGAAGCTCCTGTATATAATTATGTCAAAGAAGTGGATTATGTATCGGGTGCGGCAATTATGATCAGAGGGGAACTGTGGAGAGAGATTGGAGGATTCGATAAACGTTTCGCACCGGCATATTATGAGGATACGGATCTAGCATTTGAGGTAAGGAAAAGAGGGTACAAGGTAATGTATCACCCGTTTTCAATAGTAGTGCATTATGAAGGTATTTCTAATGGAACCGATGTTCAAACAGGATTGAAAGCATATCAAACTGTGAACAGAGATAAATTCCTCTCGAAATGGCAAATGACTCTTCAGAGAAATCATTTTAAGAATGGAACCAATATCTTCGTGGCTAAAGACAGAAGCAGATACAGAAAGCATATTTTAGTGGTGGATCATTATGTACCGCAGCATGACCAGGATGCCGGCGGCAGATGTACGTACATGTATTTGAAAGCATTCCTGCAGATGGGAATGCAGGTGACATTTATTGGGGACAATTATGCATATTCTGTTCCCTATACACAGGAACTTTTGGAGATGGGAATTGAGATCTTATATGGTTCTTATTACAAAACTCATATGAGCGAGTGGATGCAGGAAAATTTGAAATATTTCGATTATATCTATCTACAGCGCCCGCATATATCTATCAAATATATTGATATAGTGAGGGAATTGGGACGAGCAAAGATATTCTATTTTGCCCATGATCTGCATCATGTTCGTTTAAAAAGGCAATACGAATTGACGGGAGATAAAAGTGAATTAAGAGAAGCAGAGAAGTGGGAAAAGGTTGAACTGGAATTGTTTAATAAGGCAGATGTCGGACATGTGGTAGGAAGTTTTGAACAAAGTTATATGCAGGCCATTTATCCATTTAAACCGATAAGAAATATTCCTCTTTATATTTTTGAAAATTCTTATCGTAAATCGATAAGACCGTTCGAGGAACGTACGGATATTTTGTATGTTGGAGGATTTGGGCATCCTCCTAATATAGACGCAGTTCTCTGGTTTGCCAAGGAAGTTTTTCCAAAGGTATTGGAGAAGCATCCTGATATGGTATGGCATGTTGTGGGGAATAAGCCAACGGAGGAAATCCTTGCGCTGCAAGGTAAAAATATTGTTATCGAAGGATTTGTAAGCGATGACAGGCTGGAAAGGTTCTACAATAGTTGTCGTCTGGCGGTTGTGCCATTGCGAGTGGGAGCCGGGGTAAAGGGGAAGATAATAGAGGCTGCATATTATCAGCTGCCAGTAGTAACCACGTCCATAGGCGCAGAAGGAATCAGCGAGGATGAGAATGCTTTAATTGTAGAGAATGGTGCGGATGGAATGGCAGAGAGAATTTGCGAGCTGTATGATGATATTGCGGGCTTGGAAGAGATTTCTCGCAGGGAAAGAAATCTGATAGAGAATCACTATCTGCTTAAGAATGCAATAGAGATATTGGAGATGGACATGCGGTTATAGAGGAACTCGGCAGATTAAAGAAATTTTTGATAAGCAGGTAAAGCGATTAATGAAAAAGATAATGCGTTCAAGAAAAGAAAAGGAAACGGTACAGGAAGATCTTCTTAATCCTGATGTGGTAGTTAAATTTGGTGTAGAGACAGAAAAATTGATTCCGATGCTGAAAAAGTATCTGATTCCGGAGGAGTATATCCATAGGATTGAAATTGTTTTACGTTCCAGAGAGGAATTTCAGAATGCGTATGGTGAGTATATTTTTCTACGGAATTTTGAACTCATGTTGAATGAGAGCAGTTCGGAAGTCAGCGATATGATCTATCCTTGCAAATGTGAGGTATGTGGAAAGATTCAAAACATGATTGTGCCTATTGAGAATCCATTGACCGGGGAAAGAGTTCTTCCTAATTGGAGGGAAAGCATTATATGTCCGGAATGCGCCTGTAGTAATCATTTAAGATTTTTTATCGGGAAAATCAGGAAGGAATATGAGGAAGGAATGAATGTTTTGCTGTATGAATATGGGAGTACATTGTATCAATTTGTAAAACATTATATTCCTGATGTTACGGCTTGTGAATGTACGGGGAAAGAGTATAAAAATATAGAAGAAGGGGAAAAAGTATTATATGAAAATCCTTCTGCGTTGTCTTTTTCTTCTGAGAGATTTTCGCTGGTGATAGCTAATGATCTTTGGGAAAAGGTATTGGACAAGGAAGGCGCATTAAAGGAAGCGGCCAGAATTGTAAAAAAGGGAGGAAAACTAATTTTTACAACTGTATTTAATGCAAATAGCCTGGAAACTCATAACGGGGTATTTGGATGGGATATTCTGCAAAAGCTGAAGCGGTATGGCTTTTCAGATGCTTATGTAAAGGCTGATTTTAGTATAGAGGAAGGTTACTTGGGATACCTACCCATGTATTTTGAAGCTGTTAAGTGATGAGACAGAGGTGAGAGATGGCAGAGAGGTTGGCAATTAGAGAACAGGCGGCAGAGGAAAAAAGATTTGCTCATGAGAACACGAAAGATTCTTTAAAGGAGCAGATAGATAGACATGAAGTTATTTCCTTTGATATTTTTGACACTCTATTGTGCAGAAAAGTCTGGGAAGCAGAAGATGTCTTTGAATTGGTCAACGCACGGGCTTTGGAAGAGGGGATGCGGTTAACTGATTTCAGAGCATGCCGTATAAGGGCACAGGACGAGTTGGGGCTTACCAATCCGGATCTTAAAAAGATATATGATAATTTCCAAAAAATAACAGGGGTTGATGACCTTGTCAGAAAAAGGTTGATACAACTTGAATTAGAAACGGAGTTCAGTGTATTAATACCCAGAGAGGCAATGATGGATATATATCGATATGCTCTGGAGAAAAAGAAGAGGGTTTATCTGGTATCTGACATGTATTTAACCCAATCCATGTTGAAGAAAATTCTGGAAAAAAATCGGATAAGTTTATATGAAAAAGTCATTGTTTCCTGTGAGTGTAAGAAGTTGAAAATGCAGGGGCTATTTGAGGAACTCCTGAAATCCGAGAAAGAAAGAAAAATTCTGCATATTGGTGATCATGAGATCTATGACGGAGTCTGTGCTAAAGAGATGGGGATAGATACTTTTTTGGTGTGTACTCCCAAAGAGTTACTGAATCGCTCTTCGTGGTCAGAGCTATTGTATGAGAGGCCTCAATATATGAATGATCGTTCCCTGATTGGTTTGTCGATTTCCTGTATGTTTAATGATCCTTTTAAGCTAAGCGGTGGAAGAAAGTTACCACAGGTTTCTGATTGCTATCAAATGGGATACGTACTGATCGCACCGATTATTACGGTATTTATGAACTGGTTTTTGAAAAAGATAAAAAACAGAGGATATGATGCGATTTTATTTGCGGCCAGAGACGGATTTCTTATCCAAAAGTTATATAACAGCGCAGTTAAAGCTCTTAAGTGGTTTGATATGCCGGATGGAATTTATTTTCAAACTTCACGAAAGGCAGCAGTGAATTCTGATATGACCAATGAGGCTGTGATAAATATGCTGATAGGAATGAGAGATATTCTTTCTCCTGAGGAGGTATTAGTTCAGTTATTTGGTCTTAAAAGAGAAGAGATAGAGGCGTTTCCGGAGGATGAGGATTGGGACATAGAGATATATAAATATGTTTGGAAGCATAAGGAGCAAATTTTCCAAAAATCGTCTGAGATGAGACACAGCTATTTTAAGTATATGGGGCAGCTAGGTTTGAAAATAGGAGGAAAATACGCTTTTTATGATTTCGTCTCCTCGGGCACGTGTCAAAAAGCACTTGCTAAATTGATACCATTTGAATTGAATGGACTCTATTTCGGATGGAATAGCGATGAAGACATGGGAGACTATTCAATAGAAGCCATGATGACGGCTGGAGAAAGCTTTTTCATGAAGTATTATAAAATGTTAGAATTATTTTTAACATCGGATAAGCCCTCCCTTGACAGTTTTGACGGTTCAGGCCGCCCGATTTTGACACAGGAGCTTCGGACAAAAGAAGAAATAGAACGCATTCTGACGGTGCAGAAAGCTATAGCTGATTATTTTGAAGAATATATAACGAATCTTTATATTTCTGACGGAGAGATGAACCTTAAGTGGGCAGATCGAATATTGAATTGTATGGTAGAGACAGATGCATCCAATTTGGATTACGATCTGTATGATTTAATCTTAACGGATGACTGGAATCGGATGAGCAGAGAACTAAGAGAGCTTGTCACCTGACATGAAGTGAGGCAAGAGGAATTATAATGGCAGTGCTGTGTAGCTTTGATGAAAAAAGTATATTAAAAAATAATGAGACTAATGAAATTGACAGGATTATTATTGATCTTGTCGAAGAACACGAAGCAGAGTATTATGATGGATTGATTCCTTCGGATAGCCCTTGGGAAGTGTTTATGAATTTAACTCGTATGAGAAATTCCTTGCTTAATTGGTATTCTTTTGCCAAGGATGCGGCTATTCTGGAGGTTGGGAGTGGATATGGCGCATTGACGGGAATTCTATGTGACAGAGGGAAGCAGGTTATTGCGTTAGAGAATTCGATGATTCGGGCGAGGATTATTTGTAAAAGGTATTCTGCCAGAGAAAATCTCAAAGTTTATGCAGGTACATTGGATCAGATTCAATCAGGTAGCGTTGATTATATTGTAGTAACCGGGGAATTGCCGGATAAAAAAGAGAACAGGAAAACTTTTTTGGAAATTCTCCGGTCTAAACTGAAATATGATGGAAAGATACTAATCGCTACAGAAAACAGGTTTGGCTTAAAATATTTTTGCGGGGAAACAGATGAGTTTGTGCATATACCATTTGAAGGAATCAATAAATATCCTAACGGAGGAAAAAGTTATTTATTAAGCCGGCAGGAATTAATTGATTGTGTGGTAGATGCGGGGTTCAATCGTTATAAAATGTATTATCCGATGCCAGATTATAAGCTGACGCAGGCAGTCTATACGGATGAATATATGCCTAAAGGGAGTATCAGGGACAGAGTCATACCTTATTATATGAACCCTCAAAATCTGGTTGCTATAGAAGACAGACTATACGACGATTTAATACAGAATAAAGTGCTTCATTTTTTTGCCAATTCGCTTTTAATAGAAGCTTCAGTAAATATGGAAGCAGAAAACTCAGTTTATGCTGCCTTATCTACAGACAGAGAGAGGGCGCATGCTTTTGCGACTATTATAAAAAATAATGATATGGTGATTAAAAAGGCCCTTTATCCTGAGGGGAGAGTGGTATTACAGGAGATTTATGATAATTTATGTAACCTGCAAAATGCAGGCGTTGCTATAGTGCCTGTACAATTAAATAATGAATGTCTCGAAATGCCATACATACATCAAATGAATTTGGCAGATTATCTTGCAGAAGTTATACATAGGGATAAAAAAGCATTTGAGCTTATTATTGATGAGCTATATCGTGATATTTTGCGCTCATCAGAACATGTAAATATCAGTAGCTGTGCTCTGAATATGAAAAAGATCCCGGAAGAAGAAATAGGGGTGATTTTAAAAGAGGCATATATTGATATGATTCCGTATAATTGTTTTTATGAAGGTGGAAAATTTTGTTTTTATGACCAGGAATTTAAAAAAAGTAATTTCCCTGCCAACTATGTACTTTTCAGAGTGCTTCGATACATGTACTTTTATATTTCTGATGCAGAGAATATTTTGCCATTGCAATATTTTAAGGAAAAATATTTGTTAGTGCGGCTTTGGGGCATTTATGAAAAGGAAGAGGCCAGGTTCATTGATGAGAATCGAAATTGCAGTTCTTTGAGCCAGTTCTATCAGTGGGCACAAGTGGATAGAAATAAAATATTTTCTTTAAGGGGACAGGATGCGCAAGGTTTAAAAGAGAGCGATCCTGAAGATGATGAAGAGCTAAGGGCTGTAAAAAAGGTCCAGCTAGATATTTTCAAGTACTTTAAAGAAGTGTGCAGAAAGAATGATTTGCGTTATTGTGCTATTTATGGTAGTTTATTAGGGGCGGTGCGTCACAAGGGGGTTATTCCCTGGGATGATGATATAGATATTGCTATGCCGCGAAAGGATTATGACAGACTTAAAAAGTTAGTGGAAGATCATACAGAGGAACCCTATTTTTTTCAGTTCCCTGAAAATGATCCGGAGTGTTTCTATGGTGGCTATTGCAAGCTTCGGAATTCTATGACAGGGGGGCTGGAGTGGAGAAACAAAGGACACAAATGTAATCAGGGAATCTGGATTGATATATTCCCCCTTGACAGATGCTATGAAAATGAGGGAAAACGTAACAAACATATTCAAAGAATCAATTTCTGTCAACAGCTGTTATTATATAAAGTTTATCCGGAAAAGAAAGGACTGCTGAATGGTCTGCCTGACCAGAAAATGCGGATCATAAGGTTTATATCAGGGATAGTGAGCCATCAGCGATTATGTAAATGGCTGGGGAACCTGTTTATAGAATGTCAAGAGGAAACGAGTAAAATAGCAATTTTATCAAGATATCTCAAACCTGAGCAAATGCAGATATTCGATAAGGAAGATTTTTTGAATTCTTTTGAAGTTGAATTTGAGGATACGCATATTGCGATTCCTATTGGGTATAAGCATTGGCTGTTTCAGAATGTAGGATCAGATTATATGATTTATCCTAAAAAGGAAAATAGAGTTTCCCATCATAAAGCAACCTATTCAGTTGATAAATCTTATATAGAGATGATTTGAGGAGGAAAATAATGAAACCATATAAAGTAGGATATATTGCAGGCGTTTTTGATCTGTTTCATGTAGGGCATCTGAACCTGCTTCGCAGGGCGAAGGAGAGGTGCGAGTATCTGATCGTGGGTGCGCTTAGTGATGAGCTGGTGATCAGATTCAAAAGTAACCCGCCCTATATCCCCTTTGAGGAGAGGAAGCAGATTCTTGAGGCCATTAGGTATGTGGACGAGGTGGTAAAGGTTACGGAGGACAACCATGAAAAGATGAAGGCGTGGAACCTGTACCATTACGATTGTCTGTTTTCAGGAGACGACTATTCCGGGAATCCGTACTGGATTGAGGATCAGAGGTCATTGCAGAAAATAGGTTCCAATATAGAGTATTTTCCGTATACGAAGAGTACAAGTTCTACGATGATAAAAGCGGTTATCAGCAAAGCTTTGGAGAAGTAGGAGGCATTAGATGAAGCGGTTTTATAATGACATAAAGAAGTACTGGTATTTTTGCAGATATTCAGCCAAGAGTGATCTGAAGGCAGAGGTGGCAAATTCATATTTAAATTGGATATGGTGGATTTTGGAGCCCCTCTGTAATATGTTGGTCTATTATTTTATTTTTAGTAATATATTAAAATCTTCGAAGGAATATTATATTATATTCATCTATTCGGCATTGCTTATGTGGACTTTTTTTAATAAGAATGTAATTTACAGTATTAAATCGATTCGGATGAATAAAGGAATTGTTACAAAGGTATATGTACCAAAGTTTATACTATTACTTTCTAATATGATTCTGAATGGAATTAAACTTGGAATTTCTTTATTGATACTACAAGTATTCATGATTTTTATGCATGTGCCAGTGAATGGAAATATTCTTTATTTTTTTGTTTCGTATATTGTTATGTTTCTTTTTACATTTGGTTGTGGAACTATTTTTATGCATTTCGGAGTTTTTATAGACGATCTGGGCTATGCCATTGCTATTTTGCTTAATATGATGTTTTATCTCTCTGGAATATTTTATGATATAGAGACAACCATGGCGGCCCCCCTCGGTAGTATCATAGCGAGAGCGAATCCTATGGCGTTTCTGATCAATTCCATGAGGAACGCTTTGCTCTATGAGACAGCGCCGGATCTGACGCTGATGGGGATCTGGTTTTTGGTATCGGTTATATTATGTGCAATAGGGGTCAGGATAATTTACAAATATGAGAACAGTTATGTGAAGGTGGTATAATGAGTGATAAGGCGATTGTGGTAAAGGATCTGTGTATTGATTACAGAAACCTGTCTAATATGTCCATCCATCAGAGTTTGCAGATGGGCAAGACAATTAAGAAAGCGGATGTGGTTCGTGCTGTCAAGGGGGTTTCGTTTGATGTGCAAAAAGGCGAGATTTTGGGGATTATCGGGCGAAACGGTTCCGGAAAGTCCACTCTTCTGAAAGCCATAGCGGGAATATTCCAGCCGGACAGCGGTACGATCGACACTCATGGTCAGGTGTCATTGATGTCGATTGGAGTAGGCTTTAAGCAGGAGATAACCGGAAGAGAGAACATAATGATCTCAGGGATGCTTCTTGGTTTTTCGCCGGAGTACGCAAAAGAGAAGATGGATGAGATTATTGAATTCTCTGAACTGGGAGATTTTATTGACCGCCCGGTTCGGACGTATTCCAGCGGTATGTATTCCAAGCTGACATTTGCGATCACGGCGGTTCTGGAGACGGATATTCTTTTGGTGGATGAGGTTTTGAGTGTTGGAGATGAAAGATTTCAGAAGAAGAGCTTTAGTAAGATGCAGGAAATGATTCTGGATGCGAATCGCACGGTGGTAATAGTCTCTCATGCGCTGAATACGCTACGGGAGCTGTGCGATCGGGTGCTGTGGCTGCATGATGGGGAAATCCGCAAGATTGGGCCGACGAATGAGATTCTGGATGAGTATGTGGACTTTATGGGCAGCTGAGCGGCTGTGAGCCCGAATTTGGAGAAAGAGTAAGGGATAAAGAGATGAACAAAAAGCTGATTATTACGATCGTAGTTATTATTCAGGTATGTTTTATCTGGCAGTGCGTCATAAATCCGGCAAGAAGCACAGATGCGGCTGAGAATTCATCTGTCTCTGAGGGCACGCCAGGGGCGGTTGACGAGGAGGCTGCAGAGGTTTCGGATGAAGGTGCGGGGGAGCAGCAAACTCAGGAGGGGAACGGACAGGAGAGCGATGGAGGTGATGTATCAGGGCAGACTGAACCGGAAATAACATCGCTGAATGCGATAGAGGAGTTTGAGCAGGTTATTATGGAAGGACAACAGGAGGTTCAGGATACCCCCTGGAACGTGAATTCCGGTCTGATCACGCTGGGTGATGGGGAACAGTGTCTCTTTCTGACCCCGAACACCGGGTTCATGACGCCGTATATGTCCGTTCAGGAAGGAACCATAGAGCTTTCCTTCTGTATCTTTGAGGATGTCAGGGACAAGTCTGACGGGGCGGGGCTTCTGCTGCAGCTCCATGACACGGAGGGAAATCTTCTCAAGGAGGAAAATATCCCGGTGGACGCCGGTCAGGACTGGCAGGAATATTCCGGTGAGATTGATGCGGCGCAGGCTGATAAGGTCAGAATTCGAATTATGTGCAACAATGGCGGGAATGATGATGATGTGTGCGATTGGGTTATGATGAGAGAGGCCAGAGTTGGATAATTCCGGGAAATAAAAAGATTGAACCGGCATAAAATATAAGGTATAATTATTTCAATTCAATTTGGTGCCGCATTATCAGGGGAAAATCAGTGGGAGACAAGAAGGGCAAAAAGTCATGGAGATTTTTAGCGTGGGGAATTAGGTTTACTTTTGCCACGATGGCTATTTATTGCGTTATTATGTGTATTATTGATTGGCTGGCCCCCACATTGGCAGGTATACCACATAATATAGACGGAAGCGTATGGTTTTCAGTTCTTGGTTCCATGATTCTGGCAGTCCCCAGTATTTTTGTTTCGGTGTTTGCGATATATCAGAGTGAGAGGGTAAACGAGCTTCAGGCGGAAAAGTATCGTCCGCTGCTTGCACTGAAAAGAGCGGAACTGCAGGCGTGTTATGTGAACTGGCCAAGTTATAGGAACACGGATGGGTATAAGAAGCTGAGTTTCACAGAGCAGGACAGGGTTGATTTATACAGAAGTGACGCTATTGAAAATAATTGTGCGTTGCTCAAGTTAAAGTTTACTATGGTTTTAAAGAATGATCTTCAGGTTGATGATATTGAAATTGGTTATATTATATTTACAGTAAACGGGAAGAAGTACAGGCTGGAGGAGAAGCAGGAAAAGAAAGACGGCGGAATCGTTCAGGACAAAGTGCTTAAACATAAATTTGAGTCGGAATGGGAACTATATGAGTTTAGCGAGACGCTGTTCCGTTTTGTGGCAAAGGATAAAGCTTTATGGGATGAACTAAACAGAGCCATGCTTGCGTTCAGTTTACGAAACCCGATGTATCGGGAATTTGAAGCGGAGGTCGGGCTCAGAATTTCATTTGGAACAGAGGAACCCCGAACAGAGAATGCGGTGTTAAAGCAGCGTTTTGGAGAATCACAAAGCTGTGGGGACTGCTGTTTCCGGGTTTTGGCTGACAGCGGAAGACTTAGTTATTCCAAGTGTAAATCAAAGGGCTAAGAGTATGGAAGAGAGATTACAAAAACTAAAAAAGAGAATGCTTGACAGAGTTTCTGACAGGACTTATTATGGATTGATCGATTATGTTGGCGGGATCTATAGCGGCGATTATGATGTGGTCGTCACAATGGCCCGGAAATTCTCGAACCTGTATCTGGCCTTGCTTCCGCTTGCAAGGAAAGAATATTTCGGACATTTTGAGGATCTGCGCAGGCAAAGAGAAAAACAGGAAAGTGCGTCACTGGTTATTTCCGACAGGGCATTGGATGTCATTCTGGCTGACATCAAAAAGAAAAAAGACAAGACAAGGTTTAAAAGGATACGTATTGCTGATGACATAATAATTCACGGTACTTCCATGCGGAATATTAAGTCAAGGCTGGAGGCCGCCTTCAAAGAGGCAGGTGTGACTGATTTTGTGGTAGATATTACCGCATATGGAGTAAATCTGAGCGGACTGGAGCTTGGGGAAGATGAGATCAAATGGGAATATGCAGGTGAGAGATTTACATCTGGCAGTTGGAGATATTTGTCAGGTGAAATTGTTGATATCTTATACATTATGGGACAGCCATACACATCTTATGTGCCTAATGCAACGATCTTAATGGATTCACCGACAGGAATTAAAATAGGAGACTATATAAAAGACAGTAATCTGTACGAGATCACGGACGCAAGTATGAAACGGAATAACTGCAGAGCCTATGTCTGGGCTAAAAAGGGTGAAAATGAATTTGAAATTTGTGAGACCTGCAGGATTTATGAGTTTGAAGAATTGAGGGAGTATATCCTTGTTCCCATGGTATCCATTCATCCCATTAATGAAGAGATAATGAAAGCATATATTTCCGTTTTGGAGGAGAATGATATAAAGCAGCATCTTGCCGGATGCAGTGATGAGTACAGGTATCGTTATGTAATTTATATTTTGAGTGCACTTGCCGGATGGCGTTTTATAGAGGAGTATATCCGGACGGAAAGATCGGAATGCAGATATGATGAGACGGAGGAAGCATTTAACTTCCTCAACACGTTTTTAGGCAAACCGGAAGATTCTATTATGAATAAGCCAATAAGGCAGACTTTAGAAGAGATTAATGCCATTTATGTCTCAAACGTGATGACAGTGACCGGAACCGATTTTGGAGAATTAGATAAAGATGTGTCAGAGCTGGAAAGACAGTTAAGCGAATTGATTCAGGAGACCGGTGACAGCGTCCATGAAAGTCTTAGCCATGTCATTGGGAAATACCTGCACGTAAACAGTGAGTTAGATGAAAAGAAATTACGGGACAGGGGTAAAAATGCAGTCAGTACCGAGCGCAGGCGAATGACCGGGATTCCATTGATAAGTCTCATAAAAAAGATGCAGGAAATGGGAAATTCCGTAGAGGATATTTTCTATTCTGTTTTCTGTGCGATAGATTTTGGGAAAGGCTCGATTATACCTAAAGTGTTTTGGAACGGTTCTCATAAGATTTATGCGGCTGTCCTGCATCCCGGAGAACAGAATTACCGTTATTTTGTGGATAATTATTTTCCTGTGATGTATGGGATGTATTGTCTGGAGTCTGAGCTGGAGGATCAAGCGGCAATTCGGGCCAAAGAGGTACTATGGAACAAGTATGAAAAAAAAGCCAAAAGCAATATATTCCTGGATTCTGACAAGAATTATTTAATAAAAATATCCATTAGGGATGAATTCGAAGAGATACTTGTGAACGAGGCTTTTATGTACCAGAATTCAAATGAATTGAATGATATTATTTCAGAGGCACAAAAGCTGATCAAGGTGGATTAAATGACGGGACAATACAATGACAGAGAAATAATTGACAGTTTCTATTTGCAGGGAGGCTGTCCGAACAATACGGATGGAATATGTAAAACTATGCTTTGTCAATCAGGCGGGTGTATATGCCCTGATCAGGAACAGATGATTCTCCTTCTGTCGCAATGGGACAAGAAGCTTGATGGTCAAATGACGTTTTTGGTAAAACCGTTTTGGAGGCATGGAGATGAAGGGGGTTGCAGGGATGCGGGCCTGCCACAACAGACTGGCTCCCCTTCTTTAATCAAGATAAGCATGCAGGATGAAAAACTGGTGAATTGTCTTAAGCATGTAAGTGAACATGAAATGTATAGAGGGGAGAAGCTTATGCAGGCCGTCCCCTTTGTATTGGGGATCAACAGTCGATTTGAAATAGCGGATCGTGAGAGCACGGTACGATTTTGTCTGGAACCCGGTTTTGGAGGGGGAGTTTTTCAGAGTATCATGCAGATAGTGCTGTCAGAGACATTGGAATGTCTAATCGATAATGAAGATACACACCACATCCGGTTATTTGTAAAAGATTTTTTTGAAAAGCTGAAAATGGAATGCTGCGAGGATGAGCAACTGAATGTCTGTGTCGGGGACAGCTACGATGCGATTGCAAGGTCGCTGCGGTCACGGCAGATGATTCTCCTGAATAACAAGTATAGAGTTCTTCGCAAGAGATGGGTTAACAGGCCTTTAAAATGTCAGGGGGACCTAATGAAATGTATGACAGAAAGGTTTGAAGGCTGGAGAAACATCTTATTGCTGATTTATACGATTCAGGCTGTTTATTCCGAAAGAGGAACCCCTCTTATCTTGCCGGAGGCTTTTCGAGGGGAGAATTTGTCTGCTGTTTTAGAAGGAATACCAGGTGTGATAAGGAAATTCCTTCGGACCGTCAGAGGACTTTTAAATATGAGGGATTGTCAGGAAAAAAACGATATTGGCAGTCAGCTGGCGTGTATGGTCAGACAGAGTGACTTGAACTGGGATGAGGAATTACTGGAAGAGCTTCATAACAGGGTGGAAAGAGCAATAAGAAATAATTGAGGAGAATGGCATGGATCTGAACTTATATGATTTCCAGGGATATGAAATTAGACTGGAAATGACCAAAACCTTCAATCCGAGTAAAGCCAGGGTAAGCGGCGATATTCGCAATCTGGGGGTTTTAGTTAGCTTTCTGGGAGCGGCAGAGCCGGAATATGCGGGGATTACCTATGAAAAGGATCCCTATGTGTTCAGCAGGCTGGAGTTTCCCTTTCCGAAAGAGTGGAATTATCATGCGGTGAGGGATTCCTGGGGGCCGGAGGAGAACGGTATGTGGATCTCGCCGCTCACCCGTGTGTACCTGAAGGATATCGGGATTCGCAGGAGCGGACTGAAAATCGTGTATTACGTGCCGTCCTGGCTGGCCCAGATGGATGCAGCTCTGAAGATATGGGTGAATGACGAGCTGATCAGGGAGCTGCCTTTGCGGGAGGAAGGCATGTTCACAGAGATCATGGATGTGTCAAAGGCAGGAAGAGAGGTGCAGGAGTATCTGGAAAAGGCGCACCGTATCCTGAAGATACTGCTCTGCGAGTTTGACCGGGTGTGTCAGAAATATGGTCTCCATTACTATTTGATCTGTGGGAGCCTTCTGGGGGTCGTGCGTCATCAGGATCTGATTCCGTGGGATGATGACGTGGATGTGGCCATGCCGCGGAAGGACTTTGAACAGCTTTTAAGACATGTTAAGGATGAGTGGAAGGCCGACGGAGATTTTATGTTTCTCAACTACAATGAGATGGGAGGACATGCCTTTCTCGATTATATGACCAGGCTGGTATATAGGAAGGAAGAGATTCCGGTGAATATTTTCCGCAAGATAAAGGGGAAGGGGCGCAGTGATGTGGACAACCATCTTCCTATGGATATCTATGTCCTGGATAATGCTTCTGACAACGAGAAGCTGCATCAGTTTCAGACGCAGTTTATCAGGGGGCTCTACGGGCTTGCCATGGGGCACCGGGCTTATATCAACCCTGCGGATTATGAGAATCGGGATGAGCAGACCCAGAAGATGGTGAGGATGCTTTCGTCCATAGGGCGAAGGATACCGGTTTCATGGATATTCAGTTGCTATGAGTGGGTGCGGAAGTGGAATAAGAATAGAAAATGTGAGAATTATTTTGAGTCCAACGGCTTTATCTACTGTATCCCCTGGAAGTTTAAGCAGGAATGGTTCGGAGAGGGGACAAGACTTCCTCTGGGAGAGATTACGGTCAGTGTCCCTAAGGATTATGAGGCTTTTTTGAAGATGCATTATGGGGATTTCATGCAGTACCCGCCCATGGATGCCAGGAAGCCCACGCATAGTGTGGAGGCTTCGGGGATTTTCTAATTCACCCTGCCATTTTTTTGCAGGGTGAATATTATCCAGATGGTTTACAGAGGTCTTACTGGTGGTCTTCTATCTGAAATTCATTAATACATTCAATCACATATGACTGTTCTTCGTCCGTCATGCCATTATACAGAGGAATAGATAAAACGGTCTCAGCATATGATTCTGTTATAGGCAGACTTCCTTTCGGGATATTTAAATACCGATAGGCTTCCGATAAATGAGGAGGAATTGGATAATGAATAATTGTCCCGATTTCTCTTTCGTTCAAATAATCAATTAATTCCTGCCTCCTGCCAGTTCTGATCACAAACTGATGCCAGATATGTGTGGCACCTTTTCTCACCTGAGGCAGTTGGATCACAGGATTTTTTAATTCCTGTAAATAGCGAATGCAAATTCTTCGTTTATCTGCCTCCAGCTCTTTCATATGAGATAACCGTACCCGAAGTAATCCCGCCTGAATTTCGTCCAGTCTGGAATTCGTACCTACCACACGGTTATAATATCTTTTTTCACTCCCATAATTTCTGAACACCCTTACATCGTCAGCAACTTGAGCATCATTTGTTATGATTGCCCCACCATCTCCAAAGGCTCCCAGATTTTTGGAAGGATAAAAAGAGAAACAGCCGATATCCCCAAAGGTTCCCGTCATCTGCCCGTTAAAACATGCTCCGTGAGACTGCGCACAGTCCTCAACTACCTTTAAATTATATTTATCCGCCAGCTTCATGATGGGAGCCATGTTGGACGCCTGACCGTATAAATGGACTACCAAAATGGCCTTTGTTCTGTCTGTAATTTTTTCTTCTATTTTGTCAGCATCAATGTTATAAAAGCAGTCAGGTTCAATAAAAACCGGAGTGGCACCATTAATAGTGATCCCCATGACACTGGCTATGTAAGTATTCCCTTGTACAATAACTTCATCCCCGGCTCCAATCCCAAGCATGCGGAAAGCAATCCATAATGCGTCAAGCCCGCTTGCCAAGCCCACGCAGTATTTCCCGCCTGTATAGGAGGCAAACTCATCCTCAAAGCCTTTGACCTCGTTTCCAAGAACGTACCAACCGGATCGAAGCACCTCCAACGCTTTCTTCTCAAATTCTTCCTGATACAGATAAAATCCTTTGTCCAGCCTGTTAGGCATTATTCTCATGATTTCTTCCTCCTAAACTTCCGCATTTCTTACATACCTCATATCCATTTTACTTACATGAAAGGAATTCATCCCCTTGATACATTGTAGTCTTCCCTCAATATGCTATACCACTTCAAGGACTTATATTCTCCTCTCAAATATAAATGTTTTCGAAATTCTCCCTCATAAACAAAACCACATTTTTCATACAAGTGAATTGCCCGTTCATTTTCAGAGAGAACATTTAAATAAACTCTCTGCAGATCAAAGTCATAAAACGCTAAATTAAGTAGTTCATGAGTCGCTTTCGTCCCAATGCCCTGTCCCTGCGCTTTTTTGCGGAGACTTATGGCAAATTCAGCATTTTTTGATATTAAATCCGCATTTTTGAGGCTGATTGTTCCTAAATACTCATCATCCTCACCAGCAATTGCATAATGTATGCTTTTCCCATCAATTATCTGAATTTCCGCATCCCTGATAAAATCCAGAATATCTTCCATGGTTTTGTCAAGTACACTGAAGCGAAAATTTTTTTGTATTTCCGGATCATGCATCCATTCCATCATTCCTTCTGCATCTTTTTCCTTTAATTCACGTAAAATCATGATGTTCACCACATATGTTGTTTTCGTCTTCGACTATGTATGGAGGCCGGTTACGCGAAGCATCAAATGTTCGCCAGAGATATTCCCCAAGTATTCCCAGTGTCAGCATTATCACACCGAAGCTAAACAGATTAAAGATAAACAAGGTAGTCCATCCGCTTACTTCAATTAATCCTGCCAGTTTAAAGCCAAGGACAACCACCGCCCAGATCAGAGCTCCTATAAATGAAAATGAACCGACCAGAGTAACCGCCTTTATCGGAAGAGTCGAAAAGCTGAACAGGGTATCCGTTACCAGGCGAATTTTCTTTCTTAAAGTCCACCTGCTTGTCCCTATTTCCCTTGCCAGTCTTGTATAATATATTTTGTCTGTTTTAAACCCACTCCATAAAATTTGCCCTGTCAGGGCACTATTTCTCTCGTCCAGCGCCATAAGAACATCAATCACTTTTCTGTCAAGCAGATAGACATCAAATCCCCCTTTCGGCATACTGGGAAGCGCTGCTTTTTTTACAAGGGTATAATATAAATTGGCAAACAGAGTCTGTTGTCTGCTTTCCTCACGGCCCTCCCTCACGGCCAGAACAACATTATTCCCCCTTTTCCAGCTTTCAACCATATCTAATATTAGTTCAGTGGGCTCTTGTAAGTCTGCTGCCTTTATCACGGCACAATCTCCCGTACATTTGGCCAATCCACATAGAATTGCCGCATGGGATCCAAAATTTCTGGAAAGTCTTACGATTTTAATATGCTTATCGTTTTTGGCAATTTCCTCCATGACCACATAGCTGTTATCCAGCGATCCGTCATCAACGAAAACGATTTCATAGTCATAGTTAATTATGTCAATAATCTTATTACGGATATCGCCATATAAAGGTTTTAGATTCTCTTCATTGTAATATACTGGTATGACAATTGATAATTTCAAAATATTATCCCCTTTCGCATCGATGCAATTTTTCTTATTCTATGTTCATATACGATAAAAGAATTGAAATTTCTCTTACGTCAGATCCTTTATTCTCATATTCAAAATTACATTCTATACCAAGATCAAAAGTTTCATGAGGCGTCCCTTCTAAGGTAAGTTCAATCATATCATCTTTCAGCTCTATCGTATCAATGCTACTTCCATTTTTCGTAATCTTCACTGTTTTTCCGCTATAATCAGTACCTGGATAATGTAACCCAAGGTATACAATTCCCTCCTTACCAGTTGTCACAGCAAACGAACTCTTCTTTTCTAACCAGCTATCCGAATGCAAGCCATAGTTCAAACTATAGCCTGGAAACAAAGCATTGTCGTTTTCCATGGAATAGACATAAAATCTCCCATCAATATGTTCGTCTACAAAATTAAATAAAATGAAGCTTCCATCGGATACAGGCACCGCCTTAGGTTTATCTTCTTGATCCAAGGACAAGACCGTTATTTGTTGTGCGGTTACAATGACAAAATTATCATCATCATAAAACATTGTCCCTAATTTTGTTTTTGAATTCATATCCGTAATTTGCAATGGCAGCCCCAGAACCGAGTTACCATATGTTGTCCAATAATTGCTGTGAATCACTAATAAATTCTGTTGTTTGTAAAAATCTTTTGCAACATATTCTCCCGCCGGAAGGTTTTTAACAGTATCCGTTTGAAGAAACGATTCTATGGTCGTCAGTCTGACAAAATTTTCATTATGTATTTTAGAGAATATGTTATTCATTTGTTGTATGTTTATTACGAGTAAACAAATCAGACTAACGATAATAAGATAGTATTTGTTTCTGGCAAACCGGCATATTAACATCACTAAATAAGACATTAAGAATACGGCAGCAAAATATTCAAAAAAAGTTACTGGTAAAGTTAAAAACCCGCTTTTCAATCCTACTTTGCCTTGATACATATGCGAAACAGCAATCGGAATGCTTGGTAAAATCATATAACAAAGTGCACAAATAACTATATAAATTGTTTTCTTTATTTCTCCTCTGGCATTATCACTATTTCTTATATTAACAATTTTTTTCAACAAGATACTAGAAATAACCCAAAAAGTAATACCAAACAGAATTATTCTGAAATAATCGTTTGCATCTAAGTTGAAGTAAAGCTTAGTATAATATTGATATTTGGGAAAAAAAACATAAAATCCTGGTATACAGACAATAAATAAATTTAATAAAATACGTAGAGGTTCTATAATATTATCAAATCCCAATTGATTTCCCGAATATGATGACGGAACTATTTTACCGCTTGCAATATAGCAAATAAGGTAAAAGATGGCAGTGAAAAGCGGAATTAGATATAGTTTTATATTTTTTTTCACACCATTAAAGCCAGTAATGCCAAACGTAACCATAAAGAATAAAATCACAAAGGTTATAAACGCCTCATAGCTCATCATAGAAACAAAGAAAAAAATCATAGAGATAACAGCTTTTCTACGTTTGAAATTTTTGATATAATCTATGTATAATATCAATGCTACAAATATAAATATGAAGGGAATTCCCAAAAAACTCACAAATGCATTGGGTAATGTATGTTCAAAGGCAACTGGCATACAAGCAAGTGCAAATATAGAAGTGAAAGCAGCAAATGCTTTGTCTTTAAAAAGCTTATATATAAATATTCCAAAAGAAATAGTTATTGTATAAAGAATTAAGATCGAAAAAATGCGGAATACAGTTCCGTATTCAGCGCCTATAAAGCTCAAATATTTTGTAAAAGAATTAATAGGGGCGGCAAGTAGTCTTCCCTGATTCATCCAAATTGCAAATTCTGTTTTATAAAATGTAAGACCACCTTGCATCGCAAGACACCTAGCTTGTAATTCATCATTGATAATTATCCCTATTCTATACATAGGAATCGCAAAAAGTAAGATAAAAATGCAAGCAAAACAACTGAATGTCTTGTGTCCATACACAAAACGATTTAAATTAGTCCAAAAAACGGTGAGATTATCTGTTGGTTTTTTCTCAAATTTTTTTATGAATTTGATAGAAGTTATTTTTTCACTGATTAGTTTGTTGTTTTTTATGTCTTGCCCTAACAAAAAAGATATTCCGGGAATTTTTTTTGCTAAATTCCAAAAAACTAGACTTCCTGTTATGGTCCATATTGTCAAAGGAAACCAGTAATGTAAAGACACAGTGTCTTTCATGACAATATTTTTAACTTCGTCTATACTCAAACCGTCTGCTTTGTATAAGATGACAAAAAATATCTTGAAAAAGAGGAAATGCAATGTCATTATCCCCAATGAGTTCTTTCCACAAAATGTTAATATCGATTTCAATTTATATAAATATTTATCTATAAAATGTGAAATACAAATTATTATAGTTATCGAACCTAAAGCAACAATACATTCAGCAAAAGGATATCGAAATGATCTAGAAGGATAATCCACTACTATTCCATTTTGTTTTCCCCAAAAGGCAATGAAAAAACAAATTACAAAAATTATTAGACATCCCCCCCCTTTTCTCGTTACCTCTGATCTGACGATGTCTGATTTGCGACAAAAAACGCCTGCTGTAAAGTATAATTGGGCTATAAAAACAAGATCTAGATCAATAATCCATATATGTGGTTTAATATTATTTTTTATAAGCCAATAGCCTAACAAGAATAAGATTAAGGAAAAGACAAAATATCTAAGATCTGCTTCATTTTTGTTTAAGCGACATATAAGAAACTGCATAACTTCCACACCAAAAAGTGTAGAGAGAAACCAAAAAGTTCCCCAATACTGAACAGTACTATTTCCATATAATAGTAACTGCTTAATGCTATTCCAAAGTCCTTCAAATGCATTCCCGAACAGTATCTCATGAATTCCTACTATATTCAAAACAGAGTTTATCAAAATACCAACTATTCCAAGCGAAAAATAGGGTAATAAAATAGATAAAGCTTTTTTGACAATGGAAGAAATATTGCCTTTTTTTTCAATATTACTTAGGAACCCAGAGCAAAAAAAGAATGCGGCCATATGAAACTGATAGATCCATGCATTAAATTTGCCGGTGGCATGTCCTATAACCACCAAAGATATCATTATCCCTTTGTATATGTCAATCCAATTTATTCTGGACTGATCAATTAACGTTTTTTTTGAATGCTTAATCATATTCCCTCTATTTCTTACACAATAGTCAAAATTTTTACTGCAAAATCATTTTTTACATTTGCTCATTCGATATAATTTCTACGAAATGTTCATAATCACGAATATATTCTTCAGAGTCATAATGCTCGCTGGCAAGGCAAAGCAGTACGGAATCCTCACTAAAATCATACATCTCCTTCCAAACCATGTTCGGCAGATAAATCCCTGTATGAGGTCTATTGAGCGAAAATACTGCTTCATTTCCTTTGCCGTCTTTTACTCTCACTTTACTCTTTCCTGATACATTTATGAGAACAAATTCTGTTCTTCGATTTGCATGCTGCCCCCGTACTACCTCTGAATCTGAGCCATATATATAGAAAATTCTTTTAATTTCAAAAGGAATGTCTTTATTCCCCTCTATTATTACTAACTGGCCTCGTTCATCTCCGTGAGTTGGAAATTCAAGTAATTCTACTGTCTTCTTCATTTTTAATCCTTTTCCGGTTAACTAAGAAATTATATTTTATTATGCTTTGACATAAAGGAGATATATTTCACTTCGGTTGTCAAAAAGCATACCTTTTGGGAAAGGTTAGACGAAAACTATTTGCAGAAAAAATTAGTAATTTCGCTTGAATCCACAATAATTATGTACTAAAATAAACTATATTTGTTCGAAGATAAACGAATTTCAAAAAGTATACCTTTCGGAAACTGACTTTGGACAACTTATTGATATGGAATTATGAATTGGATTTGAAATGACAAATAAGAGTATCTCTTAAAAAAGAGGTTAAGAAAAAATCTAAATAATAATATAAGAAGAAATTCCGATGAACACACTCCATAAAATAAGTGGAAAAGAGTGAACAGATGTGGATAACCGACTATCCATAGATATCTATAATAACAACAGATTTATTTGTCTGCAGGGAGTGAAATATATGAAAAAGTTGACGGAGAGTAAGGCCTGCATGATTGTTTCATGTTTTTTGGCGCTGCTGATTGCTATTCAGCACCAATATGTATATATGTACTTTGACGACTATGGCTACGCCAGCCTTTCATACGTGTCGCATACCTGGGATCAGCTGGGAGTATCCTACAATTTTCTGGATATTATGCGGTTTTTAGCTTATCACTGGTTTCACTGGGACGGAAGACAGCTGTACTTCTTCTTTGAGATCATGACATTCCGTCTGGGGGGAGTGGAGCTGGTTCAGATTGTTCAGGCGGCTGTGGTTATATTGATCGGAGTATTTTCCGGTAAACTTGTGGCAGCGGAAACCGGAAAGGACAGTTGGAAATGCATTGCGTTGTCACTTGCATTTTATGGGCTTTATGACATCGTAACCCTGAATGACGGTGTATATTGGTATACGGCAAGCGTACTGTACGTATGGCCATTACTTCCTCTGCTTGCAGGAATCTATCTGTTTGCTTATGAAAAAGAAAAATGTAATAAAAAAATCTACATGATTTTATGCCCGGTGTTGTTTTTTATGGCAGCTTATTCCCAGGAACAGCTGGCAGTGCTTACAATCACATGCCTGTGGACAATGGTCATATTGAAACTTGTAAAGCAAAGAACCGTAAAGCTTAAAGCGGTTCCGGGAGTTTTGCTTGGTTCCTCTATCAGTTCGTTTGCAGGCGGTTTGCTGTGTATCTGTGCACCAGGAAACTTTGTAAGGGCAGGGGGAAGTATGTATGAGGATTTTTATAATAAGAGTTTTTTTCAGCGTATATGGGAGGGAACATGTTCTGTAGTAGATATTAATATTGGCCCGTATAACTGGATCTTTGTCATACTGTTTACAATCATGTGTGGATTGGCTGTCGTAATCGTAAAGGGAAGAAAGAGTGCTGCATTGGTTTTTCTGCTTTTCTGTGCATATTTTATCTTCGAACATTTTATGTCAATATCAGGATCGATAGGATCCGGTGTTCGGATCCTGTGGGTGGTGGTAGTCGGAGCATATCTTATCTTCTATTTCTTTTCACAGAAAAAGTTTGTTTTACTTTCTTTATTTGTAGGAGGGATATGCTCGCAGGGAATGCTGGTTGTATCCCCGAGTATTTCAATGAGAAGCCATACAATGCTGGAATTTATTCTGCACATTGTAATGGTGCAGTGCCTGGCGGATATCTGGAATGTATTGGGAAAAGAGAGGCACAGAACAATTATGACGGCAGTCAATCTGCTTGTTGTGGGAATTCTGATATATTCTGCCGTGAATTTTACATTTGTTTTGTCAGGCTATCGAGGGAATGCGGAGATAAATCAGATCAATCATGCCAAGATGCTGGAGGCGAAAAAGAATTATCAGGTGAATGGAGAGAAGCCGGAGAGAATTGAGCTATATAAGCTGAAGGATGACAGATTTGCCAACATAATGCCTTATCAGCCGTCCCACGAGGGGATCGAATACTGGATGAAGAGTTATTACGAATTACCCATGGATGTACCGATATTCTGGCAGCGGGCGGGAGAGAAAAGGGTGATTGAGACTTTGGAGGGAGAGTGGTATGACGACGGTTTAATGGGAAAAAGCATGAAGCTCCGTTTTGACTCTAATTTTGAAAATATAATTACTCTGCGTGTCAATAATACAAAACAAATTGAAGGACAGTGTATTACCTGTACCATGGGAGACTTTGAGATAGTATATAACGTATCTATGGAGGGGGCAAATGAGTTCTACCTTACAGTTCCGGTCGGAGAAAATGAGATAGATCTGACAGCGGCAGAAACCGTTATCTCACAGGATGATGGGAGAGAGGTGTCGGTTACATTAGAGGTGGCTTACTAATCTGAAGAGGAAATAAAGGGAGGAGATGCAGTGAAAAGTAAAGCAGGCAAGATAGCATTTATCATCTGTGTGTCTGTACTACTGGCGCTTGGAGCGGCGGCGCAGATTGTGATAAAGGACAGTAATCTGCAGGGAGAGACAGTAAAGCATGAAAGTCTGAATGTTACCTTCTCAGATATTTGGAGCGGAAAGTGGCAGGTGGCCCAGGAAAAATATCTGGAGGATAATCTGAAGGTCAGAGAATGGCTGATTCCGGTTCGAAATCAGATCATGTACAGTCTGTTCAAAACATCGCCGAATGGAAATATTGTTATTGGGAAAAACAATAATTTGTATGAAGAGGAGTATATCTGTTTTGAGACACAGATTTATTCGGCAAGGACTCCGGAGGAGATCGAAGAGCTGATGGGGAAACTGAAAGCGATTGATCAGGCCGTGAGGGACGCAGGGAAAAAATTTTTTATCTTCATCACCCCCAGCAAGGCTGAAATATATTATGAGGATATTCCGGACAGATATCTGTGGATTGCGCCAAAACAGAAGGAGAAGAGTACCTATGACCGATTTATGGAGGAGCTTGAGAAGACGGGGATTGCTTATTATGACAGCACCGTGGACGTGAGGGCATTAAAGCAAACGGAGGACTTTCATGTATTTCCAAGGACGGGAACCCATTGGAACAATGTAACGGCGGCGATCTGCGCAAAGAATCTTGCGGATTCCATGGAGGAACAGCTGGATATCAATCTGCCGGAATGTGAAGTCGGCTATCAGGAGTGTGATGAGCCTCTTCACCCGGATACGGATATTTTTAATGCTTTGAATCTTTTGGAGGAACCTGACGAGGTGTTTGTTGAGCCGATTGTGGAGATCACGGATTCGGATAAGGAGGATTACGTGATACTGGCCCGTGGGGGTAGCTTTATGGGATCCAGCATTAGAAAGCTGATTTCATATGACTATTTTTTGCGCAGTTATTATCTGGAAAATGCGTATGCATCCTGTCCGGAAGGGATATATTCCGGAAATTTTGATTCCTATGATGTATTGCCGCTTGAAGAGATGGTTGATGATTCTGACATTATTTTTCTGGAAGTGAATGAGGAAGCGATACCGAGGATGAGCTTTGGATTCATTGACTATTTACTGGAGCATCACGTTCTGGGGAAGGGAGAGGGAAAGTGAGCTTTTCAACGGAACCCTTTATTTTTGTTTTTTTTCCGGCAATTCTTTTACTATATGCAGCCTGCAAAAATATAAGAGCAAAAAACACAGTGCTTCTTCTGACTTCATTCCTGTTTTATTCCTGGGGCGGTATCCGGTATTGTATCCTTATGCTGGCCGCAATTGTTGTTAATTATTTTTTGGGGATCCGGGTTAAGGGCAGAAAGAACGTATTAATTCTGGCGGTCATTTGTAACGTTGGTATGCTGGCCGTCTTTAAGTACACCGATTTTTTCTGCGAAATAGTAAATAGCTTATTTGGAAGAACGGAGGAGAATTTACTTATTGTCAGTCCGAATCTGGTACAGCCCATTGGTATTTCCTTTTTTACATTTTCCATTCTGTCCTATCTGATAGACGTTTATTACGGAAGGGCTGACGCACAGAAGAATGTACTTGATCTGGGCCTGTATATCCTTATGTTTCCCAAGATCATGTCGGGACCTATTGTTCGTTATACAGATATCGAAAGTGAACTCAAAGACAGAGCGTTCAATATTGATCAGTTTTACGCAGGATTGAGAAGGTTCTGCGTAGGGTTTTCCAAGAAGGTTTTGCTGGCGAATCAGATGGCGAGGCTGGCGGACACTATATTTGATTATGAGTGGGGGCTGCATCCGATTTTTGCATGGCTCGGGGCTTTTGTTTACGCTCTGAATATTTATCTGGATTTTTCGTCTTATTCAGACATGGCTATTGGTGTGGCCCATATTTTTGGCTTTCATTTTAAAGAGAATTTTAACTATCCATACATTTCAACCAGTATTCAGGAGTTTTGGCGGAGATGGCATATCTCCCTGTCCTCCTGGTTTAGGGATTATATCTATATTCCGCTTGGCGGTAATAGAAGGGGAAAAGGAAGGATGTATCTAAACCAGATGGTCGTCTTTTTCCTGACGGGGGTGTGGCATGGTGCCAGCTGGAATTTTATTGTATGGGGAATCTATTATGGATGTTTCCTCATACTCGAAAAGATGATAGGTTTCTGCGGCAGGATTCCCAAGTGGCTTTCCTATATTTACTCGATGATTGTGGTGATGATCGGCTGGGTGTTTTTCAGATCAGAGGATCTCGGCGGTGCCATGACATATCTCGGTTATATGTTTGGACTGAAGGAGGGCGTACTGGGGAATATAGAGATATTTAGACAGCTGACCCCGCAATGCATATTGTTTATGGTTCTGTCGGTTATCGCCTCCACACCGGTCGTCAGAAAAATATCCAGCCGAATCAAATGGGGATGGATTAAAGATGCGGCAGTTATTGTGATTTTTTTTGTTGCTGTCTGTTATATGGTTGCAAGTGATTATAATCCCTTCATTTATTTTAGGTTCTGATTTATAGAAGTGAGATTAGAACAAAAGAGAGTGGTGAATGAGTAAGATATTGAGAAGAGGGATTCAGACAGAATTTGTTATCTTAGTCTGCTGATCTTCGGCGCAGTATTTACCGGACGGGATATTTACCTGAGGAATTATAATAACCTTTCGCAGATATTGCCGATTCATGCGGTTCTTGTGTTAATAATGGGTATTATTCTGTGGGAGCTTAACGCCGGGAGGATTTCCGGAAAAGGATTACTTTGTGGGGATCAGACCAGAATTGACAAGTTTTTTAGTAAAATGGTGAATCCAGCGGATGGCTGAGTGAACATTTCGGTTTATATCCCAACAATATCTTGTTGACGTGGTTCTGCCGCTTTACTCTATGGATCGGAAATATCTTTGGAATGTCTGATACAGAAAACGTGCAGATGATATTTATCACATTCAACAGTGCCATTTCTTGCATTACTGTGTATCTGACTTATTATTGTGTGAAGAAACTATGCGGAATCAGACTGGCGGTACTGGGATATATTTTCTGCGTTATAAGTGTCTGTATGTTGCCGTGGACAAGTATCCCTTACTCGGATCCGCTTACGGTATTCGTCCCTGTAACGATATTGGCGTTGTTCATAATGATACAGCCATGCAATAAAGATGATCAGACAACAGAAAACGATAAAGCGTGGGGGGTGGATATGAAGCATTATCTTCTTCCTTGGGATCATTGGATACCATATTAAGCCGCAGGCTGTGATCGTTTTGATTGCGATAGTATGAGGTAAGCGCCTCGTGGACGCTCCCTCCCGAACCGTGCGGGCACCTCTCGATGCACACGGCTCTCCATATGCCGTCAACTAACAAAATCAGTCTTTTCCGTGTATCTCACGGTGGCACGCCGGACATACTGCCAGCGTTTTCCTGCGATTCTTTAGCATGACTTTTTCCCACTCATATTCACCGCTAAGGCTTTTCAGCCGTTTTACCTGATGAATCTCCACGTCATTTGTGTACTGTCCGCAGAGTTCACAAGTTTTCGAGCGCAGTTTTGCCGCT
>Ga0137308_100833_pt1 | contig 40639 bp, 36 predicted proteins | sample Inofrocosms_June_FD_97181 | JGI IMG/M metagenome (GOLD analysis project Ga0137308, IMG submission 97181) | Mouse cecal microbial communities from Vienna, Austria - N-Acetylneuraminic and N-Acetylglucosamine D2O microcosms_June | ecosystem: Host-associated > Mammals > Digestive system > Large...
CCAGATACTGTTTCTGCAGAGTTTCCGACTCCTGCCTTTCACGCATAACACACTCCCACTCGTCGATCAGAAAAATAAATTGTTTATCCGTTTTAGCATAGATTTTCCGGAACGCAGCGGCAAGTCCCATTTCACGCCCTTTTAAAACAGTTCCATACTCTTCGTTTAATTCTTCCAGTACTTCCTGTTCCAGATATTCTGTCACCTTCCCAGGAGATGCCTCAATCAGAAACTGCTGCATATTCAGAAAAACCACATCATACCGGTTCAAATGCTCCTTGTACGTTGGATTCCCCGCAATACTGAATCCCGCAAACAGCCCTTTAGAATCACAGCCGCAGCTGTAATAGGCAGCAAGCATTTTTAAAGCCATGGATTTTCCAAAACGCCTGGGCCTGCTCACACAAAGAAACTTCTGCTCTGTATTGATACACTTATTTGTCTCTGCAATCAATCCTGTCTTATCCACATAGATTTCAGAACGGACAGACTCCCAAAACCCCCTGTTCCCCGGATTCAGATAAACTCCCATAGATGCAGCCTCCTTTTCATCTTCTTAGTATAGCAATTCTCTCATACATATTCAATTATTTTCTGAATATGGAAAGTAAAGAATTATTACGGGGTGCAGTCCCTTCGTGCCGCAGAAAATTTTCGCATTACGGGACTAAATATGCATCCGGAAATTATCAATAGTCTCGCCTACATCAAAAAAGCGGCAGCCATTACAAACTGCGAGGTTGGAATTCTGGACAGAAAGATTGCCGATGCCATTGTCAAGACCTGTGATGAAATTTTAGAAGGAAAAAATTATGCGGGATATCAGACGTATGGATGAAGCGATGGGAGAAATGTGTTTTCTAAACATGGGAGGCACTGCGATCGGGACGGGAATTAATGCAGATCCTGCTTATCTGAAACGAATCGTCCCCAATCTGGCTGAGGTGTCCGGTATGGAACTGGTGCAGGCCTTTGACCTGATTGACGCTACTCAGAATCTGGACCCTTTTGTTGCTGTATCCGGTGCCATCAAAGCCTGTGCAGTTACCTTATCAAAAATTGCCAATGATTTCCGTCTCATGTCTTCCGGACCGAGAACTGGATTTGCGGAGATCAACCTGCCTGCAAGACAGAACGGTTCTTCCATCATGCCTGGAAAGGTAAACCCGGTAATCCCGGAGGTGGTCAATCAGGTGGCCTTTAACATTATCGGAAATGATGTGACCATCACCATGTCGGCAGAGGCAGGACAGCTGGAACTGAACGCCTTCGAACCTATCATTTTTTACTGTATGTTCCAGTCTATCGACACTCTGGCTTATGCGGTACAGACATTTGTGGATAATTGTGTTGCCGGAATTACAGCCAATAGAGACAGATGCCGTTCTTTGGTGGAGAACAGCGTTGGAATCATTACGGCCATCTGTCCTCATGTGGGATATCAGAAAGCGGCGGAGATCGCGAAAAAAGCTATGAAGACAGGAGAATCCGTCCGCTCTTTGATCCTCCAGGAGAAGCTGCTGACTGATGAGGAGCTGGATGAGATTTTGGAGCCGGTACATATGACAGAACCTGGAATTTCTGCCAAGGAATTGTTATTAAAAAAGGGATTATAGAAAGTGTGCACTTCCTGTATATTTTTAAAGATCGGACAAGATATCCACCTAACAGGTGGATATCTTGCAGATGCAGTTAACGTGGGAAAAAGCCAGGGCTTCAATAGCTTCTGTCTGCAAAAAAAGGAGTTTCCATATACTTTTTCACATCACTGATTTGTTCAAAATTGCCCAATGCCCACATTAACTTCATTACAAGGGACTCCGTTGTCATATCGCCGGCCACGATTGCATTTTGTTCCGCAAGTTTCTGGCCAACCTCATAAATATCCAGGTCAATCCCCTCATAAACACACTGTGTCGTGATCACAACGGCAAGTCCGGCTTTCACCAGCTCGTGTACTTTTGATACAATATCATGGTTTACATTGGGAATTCCACCGATGCCGAAGCTCTCGATAATAACGCCTTTATACTGTGTTTTAATAAAATCGAAAATTTCGGTTCCAATGCCTGGAAAGATTTTCAATACAAAAATATCCTGGCACAATTTTGTCGCCACAGAAAATGTTCCCGTAACCCGAGGCTTTAGTTTCTCCCAGTGGTCCCCATAAGTCAGCGCCTGATTATAGGTAATCCTTCCCAGCTTAATTTCCGCGATGACCGGGAAATTGATGCTTTTGAAGGCATCGGCACTTCTGGTTTTCACTTTCATGGCATGCGTACCGCTGATAATGGAGCCGTCAAATGCGATATAAATCCCCACAATATCTTCACAGGCAAAACGGATTGCATCAGAAAGATTTTTCTTCGCGTCTGTATACAGGGCCTCAATGGGAATCTGGGAACCCGTTATTACTATGGGCTTTTCCAGATTGTTCAGCATATATGTTAGAGCCGCTGCCGTATAGGCCATAGTATCCGTACCATGACTGACTACAAATCCGTCGTATTCTTCATAATGGTCATAGACTGCTTCTGCAATTTTTACCATCAGAGAAGGGTTCATGTTGGTGCTGTCCACACTCATGATAGACACGCCCTCCAAATGACAGAACGCCTCAATTTCCGGAATATAGGATAAAAGCTGCTTTACATCAATGGATGGCGTCAATCCATCCTTAGATTCCGATGAAGCAATCGTACCTCCAGTAGCAATCAAAAGTATTTTTTTCATTGATCTCACCCCTGCGCTTCTTCCAGTTTTTGATTTTTCAGGCTGTTTCGGATCTTATCATCATTCTTATTATCCCACATACAAAAGCCTGTAAATCCGAAAATAACCGCGATTACAATACATGCAAAGTTAAACCACATATATGGGATATATTCAAGTGTTGCCACACCCAAAATGGTGGCCATATAAATTCCATTGTCACTCCATGGCACCATGCCCGCAGTTAAAGTTCCGCCAATCTCCGCGTTTCGTGACAAAATTCTCCGGCTGTATTTCATCTCGTCATACTTATCGGCCATGATCTTTGGAGTCAAAACAAGCGATACATACATTGCGCTGCCCAGAAGGCATCCTAAAAACCCAACAATAATCGTAAATATGGTGAGAGTTCCCCCATTGCTGATCAATGGATAGACTCTCTGAGCGATTGCTTTGATGATTCCAACTTCATCCAGAAGGCCTCCAAACCCAAGTCCCATGATGATGATCGCAATGGACCAAAGCATGCTGCTGATACCTCCACGGCTTAGCAGAGAATCGATAAATTCCACACCGGTATTCATTTCTAATTGTACCCATGCTGTGGAGATAGCCTTCACCGGAGCCAGCCCCTGAAAAACAATCCCCCACACGATGCCAAGTGCCGCGCCCAGTGTGATAACCGGAAGAGAAGGCATTTTCAGGATCAACAGGCCTATTACAACAATCATGGGCAGGAAAGCCAGAAAACTGATGTTAAAATTTTCCTGCAGAGAAGCCATGACACCTTCTACCTGGGACATATCGGCAGCACCGCCTCCCAGTACGAAACCGGCGGCGGTAAATGCGATTGCCGCAACTGCATATCCAATAAAGGTGGTTGGCATGATTCCTTTCACATGTTCCACCACGTCGATGTCAGCCATGGCGGATGACAGTACGCAGCTGTCAGAGATTGGAGATAACTTATCCCCAAAGTATGCGCCGGAAAGAACTGCTCCGGCTGTGATGGGAGCCGGAATTCCAAGTCCTGCGCCAATTCCCATCATTGCAATTCCTGCCGTACCTGCAGTCCCCCATGAGGTGCCGGTGGCCAGAGAAGTAATACTGGACAAGATGAGAGTGGCTAATAAAAAGATAGACGGATGAATGATTTTTAATCCATAATAGATTAAGCTGGGAACAATCCCTCCTGAAATCCATGTTCCAACCAACGCGCCGATCACCAGCATGATAAGAACTGCGCTCATTCCATCATAAATGCCTTTGCAAAGGGCATGCTCCATTTCCGCATAGGAATGACCGTTGATTTTCCCCACAGCCATGGCCAAAAACCAAGCCGCCAAAATCGCGAGATGAATTTCAACCCCGAATTTATTGCACAAAAAAGCCATGATTAAAAAACCGCCTAAAACAATAACGGCCTGAAATAAACTGGGTGTTTTTTTCTGCATTATGAATCCTCCTGACATTTTCTCTGTTACATGTTTTGTGGGATATATCCTCAAAATGTATTTCTATTCTACATTTTTTTAGCAAATTATACAATATCATATAGAAAACCTATTTTTTTTGCCTTTTCCTCTCATTTTGATAGGAAAACCCGCTGCTGCTTCCTGGATTTCTGTGATTCTATTTCATTTTTTACAGCTCTCATTTTGAGAGCGTCATATCAAAATGAAATCCCCACAACATAACTATAATTTTTTCCAATATCTCTTCCTTATAACAGCAAATTCACGAATTTTTAGGTTTGAATTTATAGTATGTCTATGCTAAACTGTTTTTAATATACTGCCTTGGCCAATTTTATTGTGTAAAAGGAGCTGCCATGAATAATATACTATCAGAAATGAAACCTTCTCTTGTCCGTTATTCGGAGATCATTTCAAATATAACGGATTCCGCAGTATCCATCATTGATAATGAAATGATCCGGGTACTTTATGTAGGAGGAGACTGGCGGGATGATGTGGGTAAAAACTGTGCAGAAGTTGGACATATTGCCTATTCTGCGTTGAAAACCGGGCAGTCACAGATCATGCTGGAGGCAGCCGGCCATCCCAGTTGTCAAAAATGTACCTATTCATAATTTTGAGGAATTTGAATTGATACAGGGGGAGGAAAAGCTTCTGGTTGCCGGAAGTTCCCACAAACTGAATCTGGGGGAATATGATACCGTGCTTTTTTTCTCTGATATCAAAAAACTTCGTGCCTCTCAAAATAAAATTTCTTCGTTTCAGTCCATTATCGGAAATTCTAAAGTGATGCAGGATATACGCACTAAAATAAAAATAGCAGCAGAATCTCCATCCTGTGTCCTGATCTATGCAGAGGACGGGTTAAGTAAGAAGTTATACGCATATGCGATTCATGACGAGAGCGACAGGAATGAAAAGCCGTTAATAATTATCGACTGTCCGACCCTTCCCAGAACGAATGCGGAAAAATACCTTTTTGGCGCTGCCCCTCCTTCCGGTGCTGCAGGGGGTTCTGGTAAAGCCGGACGCATCGAAGCCGCCAATGGAGGTACTTTGTTATTACATAATATTGAAGGTCTGCCTCTAAAGTTACAAGAAATGTTCATACAATTGATTGAGACAAAGAAGTTCTCCCGTGTGGGCTCGAGAAAAATGCGGTCTATCAATCTGCGTATTATTGCTACGTCCAGAAAGGACCTCCGAAAAATGTCGGCGGAGGGTACTTTTAACAGCAGCTTATATTATTTGATCAGTGTGATTCCAATTGAAGTTCCTCCGCTGCGCAGCCGCAGGGAGGATATTCGTTCTATGGCAATTGTATATATTCAGGAGTGCGCCAGAAGGCTGAATAAAACGATTCGTAGAATTGATGATGAATTTTGGCGCATTGTGGAAACCTATGACTGGCCTGGAAATGTTCAGGAATTAAAAAATACAATGGAATATGTGGTAAATATGTTGATGGATTCGGATACAATCCAGGCAGAGCTTTTGCCGGAACAAATCCGGCCAGTCATGGACAGCCAAATGTCTGTAGGGCTGACCCTGGAGGAGATGGAGAGGGAATATTTGGCTCGCGGGTATAATTTTAATCATCCGGTACCGCAATCCGGATGAATTCCTGCATAGCCCGGGTGAGATAGGCGTTCTTTTTATGATACAGATACACATCTCTCTGAGCTTCCGGAGCTTCAATTTTATAGTAAATGACAGAAGGATCTATGTGCAGATGTTTAATCAAGGTATCGCTGACAATGGAAATCCCCATCCCGAATTGGGTGAGGCGGTAGGTAGTCATGACCTGATTTAATTTTAATATGTAATTGGGCTGGATACCCGCCCGCTGGCAGATTGCATCAATGCGTTCTCTGGTATCATTATGAGCGCGCAGTACCACAAAAGGATCATCTTTGAATTTTTTTAATGGAACACCTGGAAATCTAGGATTACGGTGAAGATCTTTTTCCACATCTGTAAATGTCAATTGATAGCTTGCCGCCCTTTGGTTACTGTCAAAAGAGGCCGGAACTGCCAGCAGAAGATTCTCCTCAAAACATTTCTTCCTGTAGTAAATCTGTGGGTCCAAAGCGTAATTGTCAATGATAATATCCAATTCCCCATTGAACAGCTTTTGTCCTAGTTCGGGCGTAGAACCCTCGTAAAAGTTCAGGTTCACATGGGGATATTTTTGCCGGAATTGTTCGATGAACGGCGGAAAGATAAAAGAGGCAAAAAAGTACGTGCCACCCAGGGCCAGGTGTCCGGCCTTCAGTTCATGGAGCTTTCCAACGTGATAAGCAAATTCATCTTCCAGATCCAGGATTCTCTCTGTAGTCCGTATGTATTCTTTTCCGCACTCCGTCAATTGAATCGGGCTTGTACGCCGGTCAAAGAGTGGGGCGCCCACCTTCTTTTCTATCCTTTTAATCGCGGCACTGAGCGCCGGCTGAGAAATATACAAATTCTGCGCGGCTTTTGAAAAGCTCTGCTCTTTGTAAACTTCCATTACATAATTCATTCCGTGAAACATATTGATGCCTCCAAAAACAACAGAGATATAATAAGAGCTGAAACGGCGCGGCCTGTGCCACGCCGAATCCTTTTTTATTTCAAAAACCCATTGATAATCTGTTCTTCTGCCTCTGCCTCTGTCAGCCCCAATGTCATCAATTTGACAATCTGGTCTCCGGCAATTTTGCCGATGGCCGCCTCATGTATGAGAGCCGCGTCAATGTGATTGGCTTCCAGCTGGGGCACTGCCAGTATCTTGGCATCCCCCATGATAATGGCATCGCACTCCATATGACCGCTGCACATGGTATTTCCTGTGATTTTCGCGTCAAATTTCTGGAAGGAATTGTCTTTGGCCACAGAACGGGAAATCACGTCTGTATTGGCTTTTTCCCCGTTGAGATTCACCTCATAGATGCTCACTGCAGACTGGTTTCCATGAGTCATCAGACGCTCCCGGACCAGAAGCTTGGCTCCGGCTGCCAAATCCGCGGTTGTTTTCCGCTCTGTGGAGTCCACGCCTTTGATCTGAACCATCTCCATCTCCATGAGACTGCCCTCGTCCAGTGTCACTTCCGTTCCTGGATTCAGAATGCGTTTGCCCTGGCCGTCACCTGAGCCATAATGCTTTTCCACATATTTAATCTTGGAATTTTTCCCCACAAAGAAGCGGTGGATTCCATCATGCTCCGAATCCTGAACGCCGCAGTTATCAATGCCGCACCCGGCCACAATGGTTACATCGCAGTCATCCCCAATATAAAAATCGTTATATACAACTTCTTTCAGCCCGCTTGCGCTCAAGACCACCGGAATGTGCACGCTTTCGTTTTTTGTGCCTGATTTAATCCGCACGTCAATTCCTGTGCCGTTTTCCTTGGATATAATATCTATATTGGCTGTTGTATTTCTCTGTGCCAGCTGGCCATTGGCCCTTATATTATATGCCCCTTCCGGCACTTCATGAAGCCCGGCAACTTCCTCCAGCAGCCTCTGCTGTATTTGGTCAATCATCAACTTTCGCCTCCCATATTGTATTTATTACATTTACTTGCCATCGCCTCTGTGCTCACCAGAGTGGGAAGCACTTCCTCTTTCCCGCCCTGTTTCACAATTTCTCCATCCGCGATGACCACAATTTCATCTGCAATATTCAGAATGCGCTCCTGATGGGAAATCACCAGAATGGAACCCTGACGGTTGGTTTTGCGCATATTTTCAAACACTTTGATGAGATTCTGGAAACTCCAGAGGTCAATCCCCGCTTCCGGTTCGTCAAAAACAGACAGCTTGCTCCCTCTTGCGAGAACTGTGGCAATCTCCACCCTTTTCAGTTCCCCTCCGGACAGGCTGGCGTTCACCTCACGGTCAATATAGTCCTTTGCACACAAGCCTACCTCTGCCAGATATTCACAGGACTCTGCCACAGAGAGCTTCTTTCCCGCCGCCAGACAGATCAAATCCCGGACCGTAATTCCCTTGAACCTCACAGGCTGCTGAAATCCATAGGCAATTCCCAGCTTTGCCCGTTCTGTCACACTTTTTTGTGTAATGTCTTCCCCTTCAAAATAGATTTTCCCTGACGTGGGTTTATGAATCCCCGCGATCACCTTAGCCAGTGTGGATTTTCCCCCGCCGTTGGGCCCGGTAATCACAATGAACTTCCCGTCTTCCAGCTTCAGGCTCATATCCTTGACAATCTCTTTGGAATCGTCCTCTTCTGATACTTCAAATGATATATTTTCCAATTCCAGCATTTCATCACCTCTTTTTGTTTTTCTGAGCGTTGGCTCTCTTTTGCGTTTAGGAACTCTATGGCTCCTTTATAGAATATTATACAAAATTATGCCGCGATATCAAGTATTGTTTTGTTCCTTATTTCAGGTATCTGCCCCGGTTCCCCGCAGTGTTCTTGTGTAACTTAACCGTTGTTTTCTTCCTGGCACCCGCCATCTTTTTCAATGATTTGTTGAATTGGCTTTTTGTCACCTGCTTCTTTCCCGAATAGTACTTCGTCCACTTTCCACCGATTCCTGCCACATTTTTATTCACTGTCAGCTTTGCCGATGCTTTTCCTTTTGACAGCTGATAATAAACAGATTTGACAATTCCGGACGACAGGTCGCTTCCCACAAACACACCCCTTTTCTTATAATAGGTAAATCTGTCATCAGCGCTGAAACTTTTTACCTCCTGTACTTTTCCGTTTTTATACCTGTACAAGACGCTGCAATCTGACCAGTGGGGAATATCCGGGCTGTGGACAATCAACTCCGGCACAGAATCTTTGTCTATATAGACAGTGGCAAACACACAGTTTTTGACGGGAATATCAAAATTCTTGTTATTTCCCCAGTGCATAGTCTTTTTTGAGAGCATATTTTTATACGCTTTCACAGCCTTTGCTTTTTGAGACGCTGCCTGCACATTTGCCGGTGCCGCTGCCGCCGCCAGTATGAGCAGAAGTAATACCATTCTTTTTAGAAATTTCATCATTCTTTCCTCTCCTTCCATATCTCTTTCTAACCACCAGACAGCTCATCCAAAATATCCTGATATGCCACCAGCGTAACATTCCCCATACACTCCGCCAGCTCAACACACCCTTTCGTAAAACCACTTTTTGCAAACAAATACAACTGTATCTGTTTATAATGAAACAGTCCGCTTCTCTTCACCAGCATTTCCAGAACCCCTGTGTCAACCTTTTCATTTGTCCATTTGCACTCACCAAACACAGCTGTGTTTTTATCCTGCTCTCCCATCATGTCAATCTCAGTCTGGCTGCGGGTGGACGGGTCAGTTCCCCACCAGCGTCCCAGATCTTTGAATTGGACAGCTGATTTTCCCCTGAGCATACATGCCCAGAGATACTGCCTGCATATCTCTTCAAATACTTTTCCCATATAGCCAGACAGGTGCGGCTCAATCCGCTTATACGCCAATTCAGCGGCGCCGCGGACAATAATCGAATTATTCTCCGGCACAAACCGATACCAGAAGCGGAACATATTATCGCCAATAGCATAAACAGATTTTCTCGACACTTTTTCACCATAAGGTGTTTCTTTTTGAACCAGGCCAAGAGCTATTAGATTTTTCAGATAAGCAGCGCAGACGCTGGTGTCCTCTCCCACTTTTGTGGAAATCTCAGCCATACGGGAAGCCCCTGACGCAATTGCCGTGACAATTGCATTATATAACGCAGGCTCCCGCACTTCCTGTTTCAGTAAATTCTCAGGCTCCTCAAATAGAGGAGATGCCGGATTCAAAAACGTATTTTTTATATTGTCTTCAACGCTCAGCTTATCACTCATTTGCAGCAGATACTGGGGCGTACCGCCGGCAATTCCGTAAATAAGTGCTTTGTCCTCATGGGAAAAATTCCTGAAGTACCGGCAGGTATCCGCAAAGTCAAAAGGCTGAATCTTCATCTGTGCCGTACGTCTGCCATATAACGGCGCCTTATAAGCCAATACATGGTCCTCCATATATGACATAGAAGACCCGCAGAGAATCAGCATCAGCTTTGAGCTGTCTTTGTATTTGTCTATCAGAAGCTGAATGGTAGATGCAAGACTTTTGGAAGACCGGGCCACATACGGATATTCATCAACCGCCAGAATCATCCGTTCTTTCTCCGCCAGCCTGAACACATACTCAAACGCGGCCTGAAAGGATAAAAAAGATGTCTCTGCCTGAATCTCCGGCTGATACTCCAGGATGCTTCTGCTGAAATTTTCCAGGTTCTGTTTGGCATTGCTCTCAATGCCCATAAAATAGACTGCTTTTTTATCCCGGATAAACTGGCTGATCAGTGCTGTCTTTCCCACGCGGCGCCTGCCGTAGATCACTGCAAATTCAAACTGATTTGAACGATACATTCTGTCTAAAGCGGCCAGCTCCCGCTCTCTGCCAATGAACATACTCCTCCTTCCTTAAGCGGGAATGAATTTTCAGACACGCTTTGAATGTAAAATATATGTATTTGCGATAAGATAAGTATATCATGCTAGGCACATTTAGTCAATTACGTTTTACTAAGATATATCTTACCAACTTAAACCGGCAGATAAAAAAACAAATGAAACCTCTGCTCCTCCTGCTCAATCTCCATCTGTCCGCCATACTTTTGCACAGTTTTCTGAATGCTCTTCAGCCCTAACCCGTGATTTCCCTTATCCTTTTTGGTGGTCTTGGGCAGCTTCCCGTCCTCTATATCCAGCTTGTGCATACAGGGATTTTTCACACTCACAGCAAATATTCCTTTCCCCGCCCTGGCCTCCAGCTGGACCTCCCGCAGTTCTTCTGGGAGGTTCTGGCAGCCTTCGGCGGCATTATCCAGGGCATTGGCCAGCATCCCGCAGATATCCGCTTTTTCAAAGGGAAGCTCTTTGGGAATATCCATTTTTACATAAAACCGGATGTGTCTCTGGCGCATCAGACTTTCTTTTGCCGTTACCACCACATTCACCGCCCCATCGCCGCAGTAAGAAGTCACCTGGGTAAATGCCTCATGGTCCAGCAGCCCCTGGATATAGCGCTCCCGCTCATCCCCGGACAGAGACAGAATCACCTGCAGATGGTTGGACAAATCATGGCGCAGTCTTCTGATTTCAAACTGCTGCTGTTCCATGGCTTCATAATATTTCCGGTTATGTTCCGCCAGAGCGCTCTCCTGTTCCAGCCTCTGCTGCCTCTCCAGCACTGACAGCGCCAGCAACAGCCCGGTAAATAAGAAAATGACCATCAAAAATACCACTCCGTCCGCAATAAACGTATGCCCGGTCTGATAATACGGCGGCTTCAGAAGCACAAGGGATACCACAATTCCCAAAGGCGGAACCGCAAGCAGAAGAATCAGCTTCCACAAAGCCTCTGACAGCTCGAAGTCCTGTTCCAGCCTGTGAGTCCGCATCACCAGATACAAAAGCAGGGCAAAGGAGATTCTCCCCACCCAATGAGGGATATACTCCACTCCAAACCCATAATAGATCACATCCGCAATACAATTATCGAACAGGCCGGCAAAGGCAGACACTACACTGGCAAACATAACCCCCACAGACAGTTTCTTCCATCCAGAGCCCTCACAGACCACCCAGATCCCAGTCAGGAACACAGCCATAGCCAGGGACAGATTCACCAGATCGCCGATATAAATAATCGTACTGATAAGGACTGCGCACAACACCAGAAAACCCAGCCTGCACCACCATTTTTTCTTTGGCTGTATAAGACAGGACAGTGCCCTGCTGGTGAGCCAGCCTGCTGACAAAATTCCCAGCCATCCGGCTGCCGCGCTCATAACCAGTCCCCTTCCATCATGGCTTGCGCCAATTTTGCCACAGCGGACTCTTTCATTGCCCGGCTTATGGGCAGACGCCGTTCATCCCCTGCTCCCTCTGTACCCATACACACGTAGTCTTTCCCAATCATCTCCACCCGCTGAGGATTCACCAGATACCTTTGATGAATGCGCACAAAAGCGCCAAAGAGCTGCTCTTCCACCTGGTCAAGCTTTCCGTAAAATGAATGTTCCATAAATTCCCCGCCTGCCCCGCTCACCAAAGCCACTTTCCTCTTATCACTGTAAAAATAAGAAATCCCGGACAGGGCAAACCGGTATGTGCCATCGCTGTTCTTAAAACAGTAAGTCCGGTCCCTTTTCTCATAAATCTGCACTCTGACACGTCTGAGCACCTGGGCCAGCCTTTCTGCCAAGGCTGGTTTTATCACGTAGTCCAGGGCATTTACCTGATAGCCGTCAAATACATAATCTGTATATCCGGTCACAAATACAATACAGATCTCCTTGTCAAATTCCCTGATCTGCCCCGCTGCTTCCATGCCGCTTACCCCCGGCATCTCCACATCCAGAAACAGCAGGTCAATCTCCCCGGGATGTTTTCTCAGCCAGCGCACTGCCCCTGCTCCTGTGGAAAACTCATACACAATTTCTTCCTCATCCTCACGCATTACCCTCTCCAGCTGAATGCGCAGGGCGTCTCTTGCGTCCGGCTGATCGTCGCATAATCCAATTCGAAGCATATTTTATCCCCTTTTGCCTGCAGCTCATTATATCTCATTGTAACTATTTATATTTTGCCACAAAACAGCAGGCTGTCAAGAAAAATCCTGTGCGGAAAATTACCATATCCCTGCCAAATATGACATTTTCCCCTGGTTTTCTCCAAACATGACATCACAGCTGCCAAATATAACACCCCTGATTCTGCAGCCGGAAATCTGTGATACAGTAAAGCGTGTCATACATCTGGCAGAAGGCAATTTTCAGACACGCTCTACAACTATCCAATGATCCACCCATCAGATGACAGAAACACAACAAGGAGGTATTCCCATGTTATATGTAAAAAATCTTCACAAGTCTTATCAATCCGGAAATAAATCTTATCCTGTGTTAAAGGGCATTGACTTATCTGTTGCAGACCAGGAATTTACGGCTGTCATGGGGCCTTCCGGCTCCGGAAAAAGCACCCTGCTCAACTGCATTTCCTGCTACATCCCCTTTGATGAGGGCACCATCACACTGGGCAGCCAGCAGCTGAAAGGCTTAAGCGAAGACGCCCTGGCCAAAGTGCGCAATGAAAAGCTTGGGTTCGTGTTCCAGGATTTTATGCTCCTTGACGGACTCACCATAAGAGAAAATATTCTTGTCCCCAGAATCATCCGGGGAAAAACAGGCAGAGATGCTGAAAAACTCACTGACCAGCTCCTGGCGCTCTTTGGCATTGAACATATTTCTGATAAATATCCAGCCGACGTCTCCGGCGGAGAGCGCCAGCGCACTGCTGTGGCCAGGAGTTTAATCAACCAGCCCCTGCTGCTTTTGGCAGACGAGCCCACCGGGAACCTGGACAGTAAGTCAAGCCGTACCGTAATTGAATCCTTTGAAAATGCCAGAGACCAGCTGGGCGCCTCTATTTTTATGGTCACCCATGACAGCTTTGCCGCCTCTTTCTGCGACCGGGTAATCCTTCTGAAAGACGGCCGGGTATACGACAATCTGAAAAAAGAAGAAAGCCAGAGTGCCTTTCAGGACCGTCTCCTGGCAGCCATCAAACAGATGAGCAGCGAAACTGTTTAACCTATTGTATCATTCGTGTCAGGAGGAATTTTCATATGATGACAATGAAACTGTTAGAAAAAAAGCTGCAGAAAGCAGATCAAAAACAGGCAGCCCTCTACCTGTTCTGTAATTTTGTATCCTTAATGATTATCACCGCCTACTCTGCCATGATACTATCCCCCACAGTCCTGCTGGTGCTGCCCGAAGGCGGAGACAGCAGAAAGCAGATGACAGCCGTTTTTGTGCTGGCCCTGTTTGGCTGTACGGTATTTACCGTGTACGCCTCCTGCCTGTTTTTCCGAAAGAAATCAAAACAGCTGGGAACTCTCATGGCTCTGGGCGCCTCCAGGAAGCGCCTTGCCCCGGGGCTGTTTCGGGAAGTGCTTATGTTAAGCGGCACCTCCTCCCTTCTTGGCATTTTCGCAGGCATTCCCTTTGTCTGGCTCCTGTGGAACGGCTTCCGGCTGTTTCTGGTGGACAGCGAAGAGATGACACTGCGGGTGGACTTTCGCTTCCTATATCTGTCCGCCGCCTTCTTCGTTTTGGTGGTGGCATGTTCCTGTATCAATGCCTTCCGCTATCTGAAACGGACCAATATTATGGACGTGGTGCGGGAAGAACACAGGAATGAACCGGTAAAACAGCTGGGCAGATGGTGCGGCCCCCTGGGATTTCTCCTGGTATTGGCAGGGGCCGTCATGGGTTACTCGGCCCCCGGTGTATATATGAATCTTTTCCATGCCTATCCCAATGCCCTGCTGAACCTGCTCTACGCCCCGGTTTTCGCCGGCCTTTACCTGATTATGCTGCACACAGTTACCCACGGCTGGCACATACCCAGAAAAAATCCTTACAAAAACCTCATCTCAAGAAGTATGATGAAATTCCAGGGTAAGCAGACAGTGAACAACCTGCTTGTGAGTACCGTGTTAATCGCCGGAGGCTCTTTTGCCATGTTTTATCTTCCCACTCTGGGTGTGAGTTCTGTGCTGGAAACTGCCTCCCGGCCTTTTGACTATTTCTATCACTACCGTCAGGACCAGCACATACCCGGCGAAAAAGAACTGTCCGCCATGGCTCAAGAGCACGGCATGGCAATCAAGGATTTCCGGGAAGTGCCCTATCTCTCCCTTGGCATGGACGGCACCACACAGATGGAGGATGAAGGCAATGCCTTCCATATAGAATATATAGAACTTCTGGAAGAAGGAAAATTTTTCTCCGAAACGGATTACGAAACCCTCACAGGGGAGAAAATCTCTGTGGAAAAAGGTTCTTATTACGCCATTTCCAATGACGAGGAAACGGTAACCTACTATTCAAATACAGATGCGTCAAAACTCACCAATATGGACACCCGCCATTCACTGTCTGTAAGTTTTGCCGGATTCGCCCACTACGGACTGCTGTCCGGCCGGATTGGCTATTATATTCTGAATGACCAAGACTACAGCCAGATTGCAAGAGATCTCTCCGCCCCATGGATGGGGCGCTGCGCATGTTTCAACGCAGACGGCACAGACAATTATGCATTTGCCCAGGACTTTTACCATACCCTGGTATCCTCCTTCGGCCCGGAATGCGAATACCCCGACACTTATGACAGAATCTATAAAACCTATCTCAATGAACGGGGAGAAACTTATTGGGGAGACACAGACCGGATGAGCCGACTCAGCTATGACCGCCCTGATACCACAGACTTCCGCACTTACTGGGCTTATATGCCCAAAAGCCGGATTCTTGACCGCAGCGACTTTGTGAAAAACTTTGCCGTGTTCCTGATGATGTTCTTATTTATCGCCATTATCTGTTCCCTGGCGGCTATGGTCATCGGATACACCCGCTGCCTTACCATTGCCCTGAACAACCGCAGCGTCTTCGAAGACCTGAAACGCCTGGGCGCGTCCCCGGCATTCCTGAGAAGAGAAATCAAAAGCCAGGCTGGACCTGTCTTTCAATTTCCCGGGCTGATGGGAATGGGCATTATGTATTTTCTGTATTTTATGATTCTGCTTGCTAATGATGGAAAATTCACCACAGATGAAGCCGTTGGAATGGCCGCATGTTTCGGTCTGCTTCTCATATTTGCCGGAATCTATTTCCTGGTTTATCGGTTTACCGTCAAGAGTATGTGCCGGCAGCTGGAAATTTTGTAAAATAAAGTCTATCCCTCTTTACAAAATCAGCTCCATATGATAGAATATGAATTCGTGAATATTCGTTTTGCGGACAGACTATACATCCGGCAAAATGAATCCTTGCTCCTTCCACCAATCGAGCAGAAGGGGCCAGAAGACCAAAAGGAGGAAAGAAATGAACAAGTATGAATTAGCATTGGTGCTGAATGCCAAAGTAGAAGACGAAGTACGCCAGGCCGCTTTGGAAAAGGCAAAAGGCTACATCACCCGCTATAACGGGGTAATCACAAACGTAGAAGAATGGGGTAAGAAGAGACTTGCTTATGAAATCCAGAAAATGCGTGAAGGATATTATTACTTCATCCATTTCGAAGCAGAGCCTGCCTGCCCTGTTGAATTGGAAAGCCATATGCATATCATGGACAATGTTCTCAGATACCTGATCGTCAATGATACCGACGAGACACCGGTAGCAGCGCCAGAAGCTGAGGATACCGCCGGTTCCGACGAGTCTGCTGAAGAAGAAAAAGCACCACTGTAATGCCGATTCCAAATTGCAGATTATGAACGAGGTATAATATGAATAAAGTAATACTCATGGGACGCCTGACCAGGGATCCTGAGGTTAGGTACTCTGCCGGAGAAAATGCGCTGGCAATCGCCAGATACACTTTGGCAGTGGACCGCCGCTTTCGGAGAGAGGAAGCCACCGCAGATTTTATCAACTGCGTATCTTTTGGGAAAACAGCTGAGTTTGCCGAGAGATATTTTCATAAAGGAATCCGCATCACTGTATGCGGAAGAATTCAGACCGGAAGTTACACCAACCGTGAAGGGCAGAAAGTATATACCACAGAAGTAGTAGTAGAAGAACAGGAATTTGCAGAGAGCAGGGCAGCCAATCAACAGTATATGGCGGAAAATGTTCCGCAGATGCAGCAGCCTGCCGAGATGCCCACGCCCAGTGCCGCATCCGCAGACGGTTTTATGAATATTCCCGATGGAATAGACGAAGAGCTGCCATTTAGTTAAAGGAGGTATAAGCAATGGCTTACGATAGAGGAAATAGATCCGATTCTCCCTATAAAAAGAGAGGCGGCCGCAGGAGAAGAAAAGTTTGTGTATTCTGTGGCAGAGAAAATAACGACATCAGCTATAAGGATGCCAATAAATTAAAAAGATATGTATCCGAGCGCGGAAAAATTCTTCCCAGAAGGATTACCGGCAACTGTGCGAAACACCAGAGAGCTCTCACAGCCGCCATCAAGCGCGCCCGCCATATGGCAATTATGCCGTATATTCAGGACTAAATAATTATCATAAACCGTCATTGCAGATGCAGTGGCGGTTTTTGTATACAGTTTCTTAATCACCGCTTCCTATGCAGCGGCACATGCCTGTCTTCATCCGTTTATGCAAAATATAACATTGTAATAATTATCTAATATATATTAAATATAAATTCATTTTCAAATAGACCGTGACTTTTTTTATTTCCTGTGATATAATCTGTCCATGATAAATACTCGTCCAAAGCATTCTTAGAAAACCTCTTTCATATTTTTACATATTTTAAGATGTTTTCGTGAATGCCTGCCATGCACATAGGAGGTATGTTACTATGACCATTGATGAAAAACTTGACCTCATTTTAGAAGAAATGTAGGGGATGAAGGCTGACATCAAAAACATGAAAGCCGAAATGCAGGATATGAAGACTGATATCAGAAATATGAAAGCCGATATACAGGATATGAAGACTGATATCAGAAACATGAAAGCCGAAATGCAGGATATGAAGACTGATATCAAAAACATGAAAGCCGAAATACGGGATATGAAGGCTGATATCAAAAACATGAAAGCCGAAATACGGGATATGAAGGCTGATATCAAAAACATGAAAGTCGAAATACAAGGCATAAAGGCCGATTTCAAAGACATGAAGGCCGAAACGCAAAGCATGAAGGCTGAAATACAAAACATGAAGGCCGATATACAAAACATGAAGGCCGACATCAAGAATATGAAATCGGATATCCTGTATTTGAAACAAAAGGTAACCGGTATCGAACTAAAGCTGGAAAGAGAGATCAGCTGTGCTATCCAGCTGCTTGCTGAAAATCATTCCACCCTGATCAACAAACTGAATCAGGCAGTCAAATCCGCTGACAAGAATTTGGTCTGGGAGGTGGAGCTTTCCAGCTTTCGAATGAGACTTGGAAAACTCGAAGATGAATTTGCTGTATGGAAAAGCAAGATGGCATAAAGTGTAAGGTAATATTATCGGCCCAGCAAGCAGAAATGCCGGGCCGATATATTTTTCCTCGTATAGACTTCCTTTTATGAATGCTTATGCATACCGCCATCCACCATGAAAGACTGCCCTGTTAAATAACGCCCTTCGTCACTGGCCAGAAAGACGATCAAAGGCGCACAATCCTCTTCTGTTGTACCCACACGCTTTAACGCAGTTTTAGCCTCCAGGGCCTTCAGAGCTGCCGGCTGTGTTTCACGGAATGTTTCTGTTGATATAATGGGAAGGAAAACATTTACGGTAATCCCATACTGCCCCCATTCATTTGCAGCAGTTCTTGTGACCGCGCGTATTGCCTCTTTTGCCATACCATATGCGCCGAAGCCTTCGTTGCCATCATATCCTGCGGCCGAAGCCGTATTAATAATACGCCCATGTCCGCTTTCTTTTAAATATGGAAAACACTCTTTCATAAAATTAAGTGTCGCCAGCGCACCGCTCTTATAAGCCAGCAGAGCATACTCTTCGTCCATTTCCAGCAAAGTCCGGTACAGCATTGCTCCCTGTGCAAGATTTACTAAAATGTCAACCCCGCCATAATGCTTTACACACTGCTCTACCACATTATGAATCTGTGCGGAATCGGTGACATCGCAAGCCACCGGGAACATATCGCCGCCAGCCGTGCGCACTTCTGTTGTCAGTTCCTCCAGCTTTTCCATGCGCCGTGCGCATACACAGACTTTTGCCCCATTCTCTGCCAGCACTTTTGCCACGCCTCGGCCAACACCTGAACTCGCCCCAGTAACAATCGCAACTCTGCCATCTAATCTCCCCATAGTTTCTTCTCCTTTCCATGTACTAAAGAATTAAATGATTATGGTTTCTATTATACCATCGAGTACAGATATGGTAAACCATATTAATATAGTTTTCAGTAAAATAAACCCTTGCTTTTTAGCAAAACTGCTATTTTTTGGTTACTGCCGTTTTTCTGTCAGACCAGTCAGAATACAATTTTCTGCTTTTTCCGTTCACTTTCACATTTTTATAAGTACGAATCCGAACATAATATTTCTTTTTTCCTTTTAATTTCGAAATCTTCTTTACAGAAACATTTTTCGGAGCCGTAGTAATTTTTGCTGTCCGGCCTTTAAAATCTTTATTTGTACAGTACTGAATCTGATAGCCATCTATGGGCGTTATCTGTCTTTTCCACGTAACCTGGATTCCTCTGGATTTTGATACTGCTTTCTTCAGAATCGTATCCTGGGGTCTTATCATGAAAGTTTCTGTCACTCTTCCACTGTAATTTCCGCAGAATTTCAATACCGCAGTGTAAACCCCTGGCTTTTTCCTTCCTGCTGGATAGCTGATCTGATAATCCCTGCCTGATGTCAATCCTCTGCCTTTTCTGTCTTTCACTATTGCAGTGGGAGTCTTTGCCTTTCCGTTATAGGTAAAATCTGTCTGGCTCCATATGATTTTCCATGGACTTTCAATGACAGTTTCCGATTTTATTTCTGCACATTTGCTGCACACCTGCTGGACTTTCCCATTGACTTTCATCGAAGCCGGTATGCATTTTTCTATGTACCGATGATTCGATACTGGAATTTCCTCTGTATACTGGTCTCCACAGCTGCAGGTGTATGTTTTAACTCCTGGTTCTGTACATGTTGGGGCTTTTGTGACCGCACTCTCATATGTATGCGTGTGCCCCGGTTCTTCTGGCTTTGGTATCCCCAGCGCCGGGATACTCTCCTGTGCTTTCAGAATCGCTCCACATACTCCGCAATGCCTTCCCTCTGTCTTCCCTTCCGTCGTTTCTGTCGCTTCCACTGCCGGGTCTTTCACTTCCTGATGCCCGGACGCGGCTATTTCCTCTGTATATTTATCCCCGCAGCTGCAGGTGTACGTCCTGATTCCTGGTTCTGTACACGCAGGTTCTTTCGTCACAGCACTCTGATACTCGTGTTGATGTTCCGGCTTTTCTGGCTCCGGTAAATCCTGGTCATAGAAAAGCACTTGTTTTTCAGCTTTTACAATACCTTTTAACTTCTTTACATCCGCTGCTGTATACAAATTATCCGCTACATAATCAGAACAGAATAAAAACGTATAATTTCCCGTATCTGCCCCCTCTAATGCCTGCAGATAATATCTGCCTGGATGGTCCTCTGACGCCATAAGCGAAATCTCTAATTGAGCCCAGTCTGTTTTATCCAAAACATCCTCCGCATCACTCTCCCAATAATCTGTTCGAATCAAAATCACATAGCCTGGATCATAAAACCAGCAATCATTCAAGATATCACTATCGCTAAACGCCTCCCCATTCTCATCATACCATGTAATTTCAAAATATGTTTCCGGATCAGGAATTACATCTTCAACATCCTGTTCCACCTGGATTTTTCTCAAGTCCACTTTCTCCGGAGCATATGAAACATCTATACGTCCAATCTCCCGGAAATCTTCCAGCCCCCCGCAGACGGTCCACTTCCCCGCATTATATTGCAGTTCATATCCTTGATCTATGCTTTTCTGCGCCAGCACAAAGTTTTCCGCCATCCCGCTGCCATCGTTAGTGGAAATATATGTTTTATCTGATACAAGTCCCCCTGGAAATAAGCGATGCCCTGTCTGAAACTGCGTGGTCCCTGTAACCTTCCCATTAATGGTAAGTGTTCCCTGTCTATTTAATACAAGTATTCCACGTTCCTCTGCCGGGTTTTCCACTCCTGTAAAGTTTCCGGCTATCACTGCATCTGTCACACCATTAAAATCAAGACAAGCTCCATTCATTAAGGTAACATTCTGCAGTTCTTCTGCCGCAGATGACATGCATGCTTTATCTTTCAGCACAACACTGCCCACGCCTTCTGCTCTCGCATTTTCTATGGAAACTCCACTCAAAGTCAAAACTGTGTCTTCATTTCCATAAAAACCGCCTGCCCTGGCATACTGATTTTCCGTCCCATTAATATTAATCTCTGCCTTGCTGTTCAAGCTTGTATCAACAGCATCCCGGACTAAGGCTTTTGCGTCCAGATTCAACACCGAACTCCCCTGATAGGGAACTTTATTATCGTCTCCCGCCTCATGCCCCATATAAATTGCCTGAAACATTGTCTCATCACTGGAATTTCTTACAGTGAGGGAAGCCTGCCCGCCAATGACTGTATTGGAAAATCCCCCTGCGTACACCGTGGGAAGCAGTTCTTTTTCTGTACCGCCCAATCCTCCAAGTCCTTCCCCTCCTTTCAGATAGGTATTCACTTGATCCAAAATCAGACTGTGGCCTGCAAGAAAAATTTCCCGATGAGGAACACTCCCCAATGCGTTGCTGGACTCAAAAGTCAACTTAATATTTTGAAAACAAACACCATCCCCCTCCAGCTGTATGGGACCTCTGGAACATATGCCGCTCTCCGGGGTACTCCCCTGAATTACAGTGTTTTCCGGAAACATCACCGGACGCATTCTGCCATCACTTTCTGCCTCATCCCCAATACTAATAAGACCTGTAACAATGATAGGACTTTGCCTCTTCTGAAGAGCATCCATGAACTCCTCCCTTTTAGAGACAGTAACTCCATTTTCCCCATACAGCTGACCAGCCCGGCTTTCCCCTGTCTGCTGTTCCTCCACCTGCGCCTGGACTGATACTGGTACCTGCAGCCCGCTCATAAATACCGTTACAGCCGCCAAAATACTCACGCATCTTCTGATTTTTCCTTTCATCTCCACTTTTCCTTCCTTAATTTCTCTTACTTGAAATGTTTCCCGTTAGGAACTGTAGGAAAATAACTGACACATCCTGACTTGTCTATTTGGTCCCAACTCGTCACGTGTGAAAGCAGTTTCCCAATTGTCTAAACTATTTTTGGTTTTCTGAAAAATCAAAAATAAGTCTGATTATAGCAAATCTCATCCTATCTGTCTATAGAATTCAAACATTTTTACACGGCCAAATATATTCTCTAAGGGTTCTCAATTTCAGATAATTATGCTATCATAACCTCATCATAAAAGATATACTCAAGAGCATACGTATCTGCAAAAATATTCATTATATATAAACACTGATAATCACCAAGCAGAATACCGAAAGGAAAAAGACATGACAAAAAATCAGACAATCGACACCATTATTTTTGACGTAGGCAACGTACTCATGGATTACCACTGGAAAACTTACCTGGACAGCTTCAATTTTTCCCCTGATGTCCGGGATGCTGTGGCTTCCGCCATGTTCCTCAGCACACAGTGGAATGAAATGGACCGCAGTCTGCTGCCAGACCAGGAATATTTAAACCTGTTTATTCAGAATGCCCCCCAATACCAGCGGGAAATCCGGCAGGTTTTTGAAAATTGCGAAGACTGCATCCATACTTATGATTACGCCGATTCCTTTGTCCTAAAATGCAGGGAGCAAAACTGCCGCACCTATATACTCTCCAACTACTCCCGGTATCTATTTTATAAAACCGAACATATGATGCATTTCCGCAATTATATGGATGGGGAGCTTTTCTCTTTCCAGGCAGGACAAATCAAGCCGGAACCGGAAATCTACCTTACCCTCCTGGAGAAATACTCCATCGACCCCCGGCGTGCCCTGTTCCTGGACGACCGCCAGGAAAACCTGGATGCGGCGGCCCGGCTTCACATTCATACTCTGCTGTTTACCACTTATCCGGAAACATTGGAAGAACTGTTACGGTTTACTTCGCCCTGACGCTATTTCCAGAGCCAAGGAGGTATCCCCCATGCCCTTATCAGACAGCCCCAAAACAGAAAAAATCAATGGAGCCATTTACAGTATGTCTCCATCAGCAGATTACAGACATTCCATAATAAATCTCAACATTTACAGTGTCTTACGCCAGAAGCTGAAAGGCAGTTTATGTATGGTATTCTGTGAAAATCTGGACTTTGTACTGGATGAAACCGGAAATTATGCCATTCCGGATATCATGGTCATCTGTGACAGAAAACAGCTTAAAAAGGGGCAATATTACGGCATCCCACGGTTTATCACAGAAACATTAAGTCCGAGTACTGCCGCCCGTGATAAACAGGAAAAGAAAAAAATTTATGCAGAAAAAGGCGTTGACGAATACTGGATTATTGACCCCTTTTCCCGCTCCATTGAAGTATATCACCTGAATAACCAGAACTATATACTCCAATACACGGCAATACTGGATGATGACCCGGGCAGTGAATCCTATAACGCCAAGCAGGAAATTACCCTGTACGCTTTTCCCAATATCAGCATACGTCTTGAAGAAATCTTCGAGGACACCGTTTTGGATGTGTAGGGAATTGCCAGTAAACGTACGGTCCGCTGTTACCGTTCCACGGGTAATATTCTACGGGCAGCCATCAGCAGATGGATGAATACTGCTTGATTTTCCCGTTTTCTTCCATTATAATGATCCTATGATTAACCCTCGAAAGTCCTGCAGGCAGATACAAAACTGCAGGCTTTTGACGATTTCATCTTGTTTCGAAAACATAAAAACACTCAGAAAATACAGGAGTCCAGAAATGACCATCAAAAACCAAATAAAAAAATGGCGGAAAAAAGGCACTGCCTTATTTCTCACCGCAGGGCTGTTATTCTCAGCCGCTGTACCTGCATCTGCCCTGAGCACAGGCCCGGATGAAGAACATTGGCCAGGTGCGCAGCTTACAGCGCCCAAAGCCCAGACTTTCACCCCTTCCTATTCCAAAAAAGGGCTGCAGTTCGGCGAAAGTATTGAGGATGCCCTCAGCCTGGGGATTAATTACTGTCTGTTTAACATTAATATTACAGAATTTATGACACCCTCCAACAACCTGCTGGAATATATTTACAACGGCAATACTTACACATTTAATATGAATGCATTCACCCACTGGGGCAGCCTGTTTTCCCAGCTTCAGGATGCAGACGTCAATCTGTCTGTGGAATTTCTGCTTCCCTGGGTGGACGGTTTCACGGATTTGATTCATCCCGCTGCCCGGACCCAGGGGGCACATAATTATTACGCCTGGAATATCAGCACCCCCGAAGCCCGTGAACTGTACGCTGCTTTGTTCAGCTGTATTGCAGAGCAATTCGACGGCAGACACGACATGGGTTATATCAGTAATTATCTGGTGGGGAATGAAGTGAATGCCTACGACGAATGGTTTTATACCGGCTCCACTTCTCTGGAGGAAAATGCGAATCTTTATGCGGATACATTCCAGATTGTCCACTCTGCTGTCAGAGAAGCCTCCCCGGATGCAAGAATCAGCATCTGTCTGGAACACAGCTGGAATACCAACATTCCAGGCAGAGTCCACGGCGGAAAATCTTTCCTGGACACCTTTGCCCAGAGGCTGAAGAAATACGACAGTCCGGATTTTACCATCAGCTACCACGCATATTCCGAGCCTCTCACCGATGCCGCTTTCTGGAACAACTCAGAGCACCGGGTAAAGGACAGCATTGATTCCCCGTGTATTACCATGAAGAATATAGAACAGCTGACAAAGTATGTGAAATCCACCTACGGTTCCAATACCAGAATCATGCTCACGGAACAGGGATTCAGCTCCCACGGCGCGGACGGCGAGATGAAACAGGCCGCCGCCATTGCATACGCCTACTACAAGGCAGAATTTAACGATATGATTGACTGTATCATTTTCCGCTGTCAGGCAGATTCTCCTCAGGAAATCAGCAGCCACGGCCTCTATATGGGACTGTGGACTGAAGGAATGGGGCAGATGAAGGCTTCCCATGAGGTATTCAAATATATGGATACCCCTGAGTGCGATTCCTACACAGCCGGCTGCAGGCAGTATCTGGGCATCAACGACTGGTCCCAGCTGGTGCCTGATTATGAGACAAAATATTTTGATTTTAAGACAACCAGTACCACAGGAGCGGGTATTTTCTAAAGAACCAGAATATGCGCGTGATATCTGTTGGAAAGCAGAATATCATGCGCACATTTTATTTCCCCTCTGCTCAGCAGTTTCCCACTGCGTTTCTTTTTTCCCCTCTGCAGAAGGCATCAATATTCTGATACGTCTCCTCCACCGCCCGTTTTCTCGCCTCGATGCTGGCCCACGCCAGATGGGGTGTGATGATCAGTCTGTTACTGTCCATGATCTTACTCAGGGGATTGGAATCCTGCATAGGCTCTGTCCCTGTCACGTCCAGTCCCGCCCCGGCAATCATATGTTCCGTCAAAGCTGTGTACAGCGCTTCATCATCCACCACCGGCCCCCTGGCCACGTTCACCAGAATTGCCGATTTCTTCATCTTCCTGAGTGCTTCCAGATCAATCAGATTTCTGGTCTTATCACTCAGGGGACAATGCAGGGACAAGAAATCTGACGTTCTCAGCAGCGTATCAAAATCCACCCTCTCATATTCTGTGCAGGTACTGCTGCCAGAAGTGGAATAAAAAATCACTTTACATCCGAACGCCTCCGCAATTTTTGCCACCCTCCTGCCAATATTTCCCATCCCTGCGATTCCCCAGGTCTTTTTATCCAGCTCAGTAAAAGGAATATCAAAATTAGAAAATCTATCCTGGGCAGCATACTGCCCCGACTTCACATAATGGTCATAGTGATGCAGTTTTTCCAGGACATAGAAACAAAGAGCAAAGGTGTGCTGTGCCACAGCCGCCGTAGAATAATCCACCACATTCACCACCCGGATGCCCCGTCTGTCACAGTACTCCAGGTCCACGTTGTCATACCCTGTAGCGAGCTCACAGATTAATTTCAGCGAAGAAGCATGTTTCAGGGTTTCTTCATTGAGCGGAGATTTATTTGCAATCACAATCTCCGCCTCTTTCACCCTGCTCTCCACCTCTCCTGCCGCCGTGTTGGGGTATACTGTCAGTTCCCCCAGTTCATGGAGACAGTCAACGGAAACGTCCTCCCCAACACTGTTTCTCTCCAAAATTACAATTTTCATACAAACCTCCTCGTCACTTAGCGTTAGAGTATCTACAAAATAGTGTACTAACCCAGCGGTTCCTGGGAAAATTCATCCAGAAGTATATTGGTATCCATCACAGAAAGCCCCTTTCTCAGGGAGAACATGATCACAGCATCTCTCTGCCTTCTGGGATACAGCGCACCTGCCCCGGCCACCTTGAGGACACGCTGTGTTTCTTCGCAGGAAAGGTTCAGCGCCAGACACAGCGCAAGCACTTTATCCCGCCTCGGCTTTCTCACTCCGCTTAAAATATTGTATCCGTAACTCCGGGGAATCTGCGCAGCCCTCCAGAGCTCGCCGGCTTCCAACTCTCTCTCCTGCATTTTCTCTTTCAGATACTCCGGAAAAGAAGGCACTCTTCCTGACTTCTCCAATTTTCCCACAAAATTGCCCAGTTCAGCTTCTGAATGAACAGAAGTAAGTATATTCAGCAGCTCATCTGTTGTTTTTTTCATCATTCATCAAAGAGCTCCTTTCTTGAATCTATGTTAAAAATATTATATAATCTTCTGCATAGAAAAACAAGACACGCTCTAAGGAGCTGTAGAAAAATAACTAATACATATCCTGAGTTATGGAGGATGAAAATGGAACTGACGAAAGAATATCTCCTGTATCAATATGAGGAATTGGGAATATTAGAGGGCAATGCAAATGTGAAAATCGTAAGAAATTCTATAACCGGCAAGATAGCGGTGAAAAAAACCATGAGTATGGAACAGCTGCCCGTCTACTCCTTTCTCCGGTCCCAGAAAAGCCCTTTTATCCCCGAGATCTATGATTATTTTGAAAATGGACAGCAGCTAATTGTAATAGAGGAATATGTGGAGGGCCGGAATCTGGAGGATATCCTGTTGGAACAGAGTATCCCGGCAGAAAATGCCTGCCGTATCATAAGAGAGCTGTGCCAGGCACTGGCTCCCCTGCACCGGGCCAGTCCCCCAATTGTATGCCGGGACCTGAAACCGGAAAATATCATGCTCACTCTGGAAGGCCATGTGAAATTCATCGACTTTGATATTGCCAGAGTCGTAACCCCTGGAAAAACCAGAGATACTGTTGTAATGGGGACAGAAGGTTTTGCCGCCCCTGAGCAGTACGGCCACCGCCAGACAGACGGCCGTTCAGATATTTATGCTCTGGGAGTCTTGTTAAATTACATCGTTTTACATAAACTGCCAGTAGAAGAAATGATAAACGGGAATTTACGGAAAATCGTGCAGAAATGTACTGCCCTCAACCCGGATGAACGGTATCAGACCGTAGAACAATTGGATGCAGCCCTGAAAAAGCAGTACCTGCCGGGCAAAAGGCCCTGTACAGACGCCGAAAATACCTGGAAAAAATTTCTGCCTCCCGGATTCCGAAGCGGCAGCATATGGAAAATGGCCGCGGCCCTTCTGGGCTATTTTTTTCTCATAGACTTGAGTCTGTCCCTGGATATTGAGGAAAACGATATCATCCTTACCGGCATACAGACCTTTCCTCAGAGGGCCGCGTTTTTCACCGCACAGCTGGTGGAAATCGCCTTTATCTTTAATTATTTGGGATGCAGAGAGAAAACGCCCATTCTGAACTCTCCCATTCAACTCACCAGAGTATTGGGATATATCGTTTTGGAACTTATTTTAATGACCGTGGTTATTGCGTTCTGGCTGTTATGCGAAACACTGCATGGGGTGGGGTAAATGAATTTCGGGAAGCGAGTGCCAGTGGAGTGGGTGGCAGTGGATTTTCAAGAAATTTTCAGCAGGTGATTGACATAAAACATCTCTGTAATTATAATAATAGTACAAGGGAAAAGATTTTCCCCATAAAATAGTGACCGCTCCCTGATATGCGGCTTAGAAATGTTCAGAACGACAAATAGTGACCGCTCCCCGATATGCGGCTTAGAAATGTTCGGGATTAAAATGTTTGTAACGTCCTGCCCAAAAGCAGGGCGTTACTTTTATACAGGAGATTTTCTTATGCCACAGGCTCATTTGTATTTTCTTTCAGACCAATATTATCGGGATTTTCCAGATGACAAACTCAACAGCAGCTCCATCAAGTTCCCGACCTGTCCAGCAAATAATTTCTGCCGCCGTATGGGCTAAACCCTTTCCTGTACGGCGGTTTTCCTTTCTATATGAAAATGTATGCTGCCAGCATACCACAGCACTGAGGCAGTATGAGATAATAAATATGAAAATTTTGTAATCTGTGGTAAGAAACTGACCAATTACCACTTTAAGAAAGGGGAGCATAATGAAGATACTGAAACTGGTGACAGGAATTCTATCAATTATTTTATTTGTGTTTGTTGCCTTCCAATCCTGCGCCGCCGGATTGAGCAATGCCCTGTCCGATAATGGCGAGGTAAGTGGAAGCGCTGGACTGCTGACCGCCATCTGCCTGCTGACCGCTGGAATTGTTTCCATCGCAACCAGAAATGCCGAAAGGAATGGCGGTAATATTGCCTGCATAATCATTTATTTGATTGGCGCTTTATTAGGATTTGTGATGGCTGGAAGTTATTCTGACTTAAAAATCTGGGCTGGTTATGCATGTATTTGTGGAATTATCCATTTGATATCTGCTATCAATAACTAGAGCGTGTCTTAAGCAGCCACATATCTGCGAATCAGTATACTAACATATCATTACATAGGGAAAAATTTATATGAAATGTCCAAATTGTAATAACGATGTAATTATTAAAGAATTAAACGACAAGAAATATGCTGTATGTGACAGTTGCAAAAAAATTTATGATTTAGACAAACTGATTGCCATTAGAAGTAAAAAAATTATGCAGAATGATACTTTTCGGCCAACAAAAATAGTGATCTCTATCTTGGCATCTTCGCTGATTATTGTAATAGCTGTTATTGCCGCTCTGCTGGGCACTCCTGCAGAATCTTCTGTCTCACATACGGCACCCCCAAAAGACATGGCCGAAACCTCTTCTGTGAAAAAAACAAAATCACGGAAATCCACAACTGATCGTTCTGATTCGGAAGTTACGGCAAAGGATGAAAATATCCCCAAAGAATTTCAATCTGCAGTAAACTCAGCTGCCAATTATAGTAATATCATGCACATGTCTAAAACTGGCATTTATAATCAGCTCACATCCGAATATGGCGATCAGTTTTCTGCTGAAGCTGCCCAATACGCCATTGATCATATAAATGTTGACTGGAACGAAAATGCTCTGCAAAAGGCAAAAACCTACCAAGATGAGATGAATATGTCTCCTGCTGCAATCCGCGATCAGCTGATCTCTGAATATGAAGAGCAGTTTACTCCGGAAGAGGCAGACTATGCAATCAGCAATCTCCATTAACCTGATTTTCGCTCTTTCCGTTCCCGTCAGATTATAGTAGAATAAAAGCAGGCCATATATTGATATGACACATGATGTAAGAATTCAGCACTCTATCTGAATGTCTCTCAAGATTTTAGGAGCTGTAGAAAAATCTTTCTTTCAGATAGAGAACTGGGAAAGGTGCGAAAATGAGAGCGGATACCCTTGTAAAAAACTCAGCTGGCAAAACGGCAGGATTTACCATCAATGGCACTTTCATAACCATTGACGAAGCCCTTGCAAACAGAGATATCATCAAAAACCTTACACTGAATCAAGACGGCAGTTTTATCTCTGCTGAACCCCCTCTGCGTATCCAGACACTGCGCCAGGCAAACGAATACAGATACCGCCAGATTACAGAAAATAACTGCCTGGATAGAGAGATACAACATGAATTCTCAGACTGGAAGAACAACCATTCAAACTATGTCTTATATCTCTCCGGGGCAAGACAGATAGGAAAAACAACAGAGCTTCAGAAATTTGCATATAAAAATTATGAAACAGTACTATACGTTGATTTATCCATAGATCAACTGCGCGAAAGTCTGGAAAAATGTGTACAGGACACCCTGCACATGACATTTGCGTTTGCTAATTTCTGCAGACAGAATCGACTGCTGCCATTTGAAGATTGCCCAGATACCATCATCATTCTGGACGAAATACAGGAAAGTGTATTGCTTTACAACCGGATACGCCAGATGCCAAATGACCTCAAATGCCACGTGATCGTAAGTGGAAGTTATCTGGGAAAAACCATCAATTCCCAGTATTTCAAACCGGCGGGCAGCGTTTGGAATCTGGAAATGATGCCTTTATCATTTGCAGAATTCTGCGATGCCTTTCAATGCAGAGACCTGCTGTTTACCATTGACATATTTGGCAGTGATTCCATAAAAAATTATACAAAACTTTATAGATTGTATGAAATATACGTCCAAATCGGCGGCTATCCAGCAGTGGTCAGTGAATACAAAAAGTATGAGAATATACCAAAGTGTCTGGCAGTAATCAGGCAATTACTCCAGACATTCACTGACGAATCAGCCGCTTATTTTTCCGACGATAAATGCCGGATCATCTTTGAAAATGTGTATAAAGCAGCGTTTCACATGGCCGCACATGAGAATAAGGGCACTTCATCCAAAGATATTGAAAAAGTAACCAATTTTGTGAAAAGCTCTTCTAAAGAACATGTGAGCAGAAACGAAGTCAACCGTGCCATATCCTGGTTAACGTATTCAAAAATCATCGGAGGATGCGATTTATATAACCAGGGGAAAGTTTCTGATTTGCTGAATGAACGAAGATTCTACTTTATGGACTGTGGAATTGCCAACTGCATTGCAAAGATGACCCCTGCCGACAATCGCACTGTTACGGGAATGCTCACTGAAAATTTTGCATATACAGAATTATACCGTTTATACCAATCAGATAAAGTAAAAGGCGATAAGCCCTGCTGTTCTATATATGGCAATTATGAATTAGATTTCATGGTGGTGGACAACAATGACAAAAAATATGGAATCGAAATCAAAACTACTGATGATAACTCTCCTGTCTCCCTGACTGTCTATCTGAACCAGAAAATAGTGGATGAAGGATATCTCGCCAAAAAGACCAGAGGCGGCATCCGTAAAAATCTGTACTCTATCCCTGTTTATGCTGTGGGATGCAGATTTCCTTATCAATAGAAAACCTGTAAAGACAGCAATAGACACTGGTGTCTGATAAAAAATCCGCAGCATTTCTCCCTTTATGTCGTGTTCTTTTCACTCTGAAAAAGATAGTCTGTATGTGAAAGGAGGAAAAAATTGTGAACCCAAAAGAGATCGGAGCTTTTCTGAAACAGCTTCGCAGTGAAAAAGGCGTTACGCAAGAACAGTTGGCAGAAATTCTAGGTGTCTCAGGAAGAACTGTTTCCAGATGGGAAACTGGGCGAAATCTGCCTGACCTTAGTATTTTGGTGCAGATTTCTGAATACTACCAGGTGGACATTAAAGAAATTCTAAATGGAGAAAGGAGAAGCGGGAATATGGATAACGAATTAAAGGAAACCTTATTAAAAGCTGCTGATTACAGTGAATTGGAAAAGCAGAGAGCTGCAAGAACCGGGAATATTTCGTTTTGTATCATGTTTCTGGTATGCGCTGTGGTGATTGTCGTACAAATGCTTATAACAGGAAACCTCTCTCTGGTTATTGGAGAAACGGTATCTTTATCTGCCGGAGGAGTGATATATATTTTTTCTGCTATAAGAAATGGCGCATGGAATGGAGGCTTGACGAAAAGCACTCCGAAAAAGGACTTAATTATCAGCTTGATATGTGTAGGAATATTCAGTGTTGTGTTCTGCTTTATATTGAGGAAACATATGACCACTCCACAGGCTGTAGGGATAGCGCTTTGTTTTTTCGCTGTTCTTTCGGCAGCAGCCTTTGCATTGCTTAGAGGAATCTCGTATCTTTCGCAAAGGACGGCTGATAAATTAAATGATGCCGGGTAGATGAGGGGATTTTCCCCCGAAATAAGCATAACAGGCAGGGCCTAAATAGCCCCAGTGCCTGTACCCTTTAAACAATATAGGAGGTGTATTAAATGTTATCAATGTATCCAGCCTGTTTCTTTCACGAAGACAACGGCTATTCTGTAGTGTTCCCTGATCTTAACTGGCTATCTTCATACTTGCCAAATAGACGGTGAGAATATACCCAAACCGTCGAAAATAGCCGCCTCCTGAAAATTTGATATTTACGCTTGAAGCGATTGATGTCCTCTTTCATCATGTTCTTTCTCAAAACTGTATCATTTGGACCACATTGCCATGTTCTTTCACAATGGACATCAAATCTTCTGCCTTCAGCCACACTGTCGCCGTGTTATCATTTGGATGAACACCCACCAGGCCAGGAGAACTTAGGAATCCCTCATCTAAGAAAAACTGCACTTTGTGCTCCGCATCATTTAAAATGCCAAGAGGAGTTACCGCACCGGGAATCAGACCCATGATTTTCATCAGGTCGTCCCCTGACGCAAAGGACAGGGGACGTGTTTCGTATTTCCGCCGGAACGCTTTCAAATCCACACGCTTATCGCCCTTGACTGTTATCAGATAATAATTACGCTTTTTATCATCCCGCACAAAAAGATTCTTGGCATCTGCCTCCGGATATGGCAGGTTTACCTCTGAAAGTTCTTCCATATTATATACTGCTTTGTGTTCTGTGATTTCAAACCAGATATTCTTATTTCTCAGATACTCGTAGATTTCATCTTTATTCATGAATACTCTCCTGTTCAAATTCTAATCTTTTACGATTGTATCATATCGTATAAACTGCCACAAGACACGGACGGCCACCGATAACAGGGCCGTCCGCAAAAACGTCTCTCTTCCTGCATGGAGGGCCGTCTTAGCAGAAAAGCAGGGTGTGAACTGCTCCCAGGTCCTCCAGGATAGACTTATGCAGATACTGAATGCCAGCCATGCAAAATAAAGCGCCACACTATGACTGGAGAGGAAACCTCCCTTAACTGTTCTCTCCTATAGAACAAACCCGCATCATCTCCCCACATTCCCCGGCAAGCCCCCGGACCTCCAGACCGGCATCCCTGCAGGCCGCCACAGTGTCCAAAAGTTTCTGTGTAATCTGTTCCCCCGGCACTGCCAGGGGAACTCCCGGGGGATACAAATGAAGAAACTCTCCTGCAATGCATCCTTCACTCTGCTCAAAAGGAACCAGCATCCGCGGCCGGGCCATAGCATCGCTGATTGACAGGACTTTTTTTGCCAGCACAACAGTTTCCTGCCAGTTGAGTGCGGATTCCTCCTCTGGCTTTCTCAAAGCTCTACCCTCCACCCGCCATTCGCGTTCTATGTCTTCCAATGCCCGGCACAGGCGATCATACCCATCTTTTGTATCTGCCGGGCTGGTCATTCCCAATACGTATGTTTTCGCCTCCATCTCCATCTGAAGGCCATATTTTTTTAACAACAGCTCATATAATTGATGACCACCTGCTCCCTCTGTCCGCACGCGCAAAAGCAGCTTGGAACGGTCCAGATCCCACACTGCTTTATTTTGATACAAATCCTCCCCTGCCAGCTGGATATACTCCAGTCCCGACAATCTGCCGCGCAGCCCTTCTAACCGTTCCACATATTTTTCAAAAAAGGCTTTTCCCGAACGCTGTAAATTCCTGATACAACTGTCTATGCTCCCCATTAACAGATAGGACGGACTGCTGGTCTGGTACATACCCATATAGCGGCGTAACCGCTCCCTGTCCGCCAATTTCCCCTGCACATGTAAAAGGGCAGTCTGTGTCAAAGCCGGAAGGGTCTTGTGCAGACTGTGCACCACCACATCCGCCCCCTGCTCCAGCGCTGAATGGGGGAAGTAATCGTGAAATGGAAAATGTGCCCCGTGGGCCTCGTCCACAATCAGAGGTACTCCCCGGCGATGGACAATTTCCGCAATTTCTCCCACAGAGGACACCACCCCGTCATAGGTAGGTGAAGTGATCACCACCGCCTGTACACGGGGATGGGCAGACAGGGCCGCTTCCACTTTCTCTGGCATCACTGCGCCATGGATGTCATAAGAAGAAAGGAGCTCTGGGTATACATAATAATTTTCCACCCCGCTCAGACAGACACCGTGATAAACGGACTGGTGGCAGTTTCTTGCCATCAGTATGGCGCCGCCGGGCGCAGTACAGGCAGCAATCGCCGCCAGCAGGGCCCCGGTGCTCCCGTTCACACAATAATAGGTCTCCTCCGCTTGGTAAAGCTCAGCCGCAGCGGCCTGGGACTCCTGTAAAATCCCTGTGGGACGGTGGAGATAATCAAATCCGTCAATCTCTGTGATATCTTCTGTCAGTTTTGGCTGAAACTCCACTGCATCTTCATTTCGTTTATGCCCTGGCATATGAAATGGGTAAATATTTTTCTGATGGTATTCTTTTAGTTTTTGATATAAAAATTCCATGTAAACCGCCTGTTCTAAAATCTAGTAAACTGCGTCACAAAACAACTCGAAATATACTCTTTCACTTGAATGGATATTTTTCCTGTGATATTATGATTATATACCCGTGAGCCAAAATGATTTGCCAGCAGGCATTCAACTGTTTCAAGTAAAACAGCAAATCATTTGGCAAATACGTATGCTCTTGAGTATAACATCAAACGTTCATTACATCCCTAAAATTTAAAAAATTTCTACAATGGCCTTATGCTGTTCAACCAGGAGCAGGAACGGTTAATTGATACAGCAGGGTATTTCCAAGCAAGGAGGCGGCTGCCAGGAATCTTTCTCCGCCCATTTGAACCAGCACAATGTAATCCGGCTGGATATCCAGGAGAAATATCTGAATTTTCTCAGCTTCAAAGATGGTACGATGGTTATCTGCTGAACAAATCGCATATTTACAATCCCAAATCAGTGGTTGACGCAGTAAGATGGCCACATTTTCTACAAAGGATGATATTCTCACACTCCTGCTTCATCTTGGCTATTTAACTTTTGATGAGGATACAGACGAAGTCTTCATCCCCAACCAGGAGATTATCCAAGAATTTTTAAATGTGGTAGACGAGCCCCACTGGGACGGACTGATGCAGGCCCTGAACCATTCTAAAACTCTGTTAGACAGTACATGGGCAACCGCCCAGCACTGGTTATCGAATTGAAATGGAACAAATCTGCCCAAGGTGCCATCCGGCAGATCAAAGACAAGCAATATACCTCGTGGATAGAATCATACACCGGAGATATTCTTTTAGTGGGAATTCATTATCATACCAAGAAAAAGAAGCACGAATGTGTCATTGAGAAATATATTAAAATCTAAAGAACTGTATGTAAACAGCCTATGCCATTTGACTCTCGGGTCTATTTACATACATTTTCTAACACACGGAGGTCACCACTATGCATTCCACAACACAGCTTCCCCAGGCTTTCCTGTCCCGCATGGAATCCATGCTGGGCGCAGAATATCCGGACTTTCTTGCCAGCTACGAAAATCCCCGCAGGCAGGGACTCCGGCTGAATACGCTGAAGATTTCCCCGGAAGATTTTCTCAAAATCTCTCCGTTTTCCCTGGAACCCATTCCCTGGACTGATAACGGTTTTTATTACCCGCCGGACGTCCGCCCGGCTCAGCACCCTTTTTACCGCTGCGGCCTGTATTATCTCCAGGAACCCAGCGCCATGGCCCCGGCCTCCCTCCTGCCTGTCAGCCCCGGGGACCGGGTTCTGGACTTGTGTGCAGCCCCCGGGGGAAAAGCCACCGAATTGGGCGCCCGTCTGAGGGGAAAGGGGCTTCTCACTGCCAACGACGCCGACTCTTCCCGTTGTAAAGCTCTGCTTCGCAATCTAGAACTGCTGGGCATCTCCAACAGTTTTGTCACCAACGAAACCCCTCAGCGTCTGGCCGGCACATTCCCTGATTTCTTTGATAAGATTCTGGTGGACGCCCCCTGTTCCGGAGAAGGCATGTTCCGCAAAGAGCCTGCGGCAGTAAAGACCTGGAGCACGGATAAATCAGAATCCTGTGCCAGACTTCAACGGGAAATTTTAGCCCAGGCAGTCCATATGCTCTCTCCCGGCGGCCTGCTTATGTACTCCACATGCACATTCGCCCCCATAGAAAATGAAGGGGCTGTGTCCTATGTACTGGACCATTTTCCAGAAATGGATCTGAAACAGTTACCAGAAACCCACGGCTTTTCCCCCGGCAATCCTCAATGGGGAAATCAGGACCCCCGGTTAAGCCGCTGTCTGCGCCTCTGGCCCCATAAAGTCCAGGGAGAGGGACATTTTCTGGCACTTTTTTATAAGAAAGGGGCGGGGGCACAAAACAGCAGACCATCTCCCAGGACTTCAAAAAACAGGAAACTCCCACGCCCCCAGAGACTTCTTCTGGAAGATTTTCTCCAGCCATTGACTGCTTTTTTGACCGCAGACTTTGACTGGGAGCGGTTGGAAATCAGAGGAGACAGAGCCTATCTGCTGCCGGATGGACTGCCCAAAGTCTCCGGACTGCATTTTCTGAGAAACGGCCTTTTCCTGGGCGAGCTGAAGAAAAACCGTTTCGAACCCAGCCAGCCCCTGGCTCTGGCATTAAAAGAACTGCCTCCTGCCCATATGAACATCCCCTGCCAGGATGCACGCATTCCCAGCTATCTCCATGGGGAAACCATTGTATCTGCCCCGGGCGAATGCAGTATGGCCTCTGGCTGGGGTGTTCTCTGTGCGGATGGGTTCCCTCTGGGCTGGGGAAAGCTGGTGAATGGCACGTTTAAAAATAAGTACCCCAGGGGCTGGCGGTAAATACCTGTGACTGGACTTTCACCAGTAAAATTAGGAACTGTTAAGAATTAACTTTGCATATGAAACAGTATAAGAAAATTTATACTGCGTTATATGCAAAGATTAATTGTTTAACAGTTCCTTCCTTATCCGCTATATTTTTTATCTTTGTGCCAGCATAACCCTGCACCGCTTTTTATAGCAGGCAATCCCATATTTCAGGATGTTCTCTATCCCGTCATCTTCCAAGTCATCCTCATATTTTGTATATTCTATCTGTTTCAATGCTTTCTTACAGACAGAATCCAGATTCCCGTCATGTGCATATTTCACTTCTATGATAATTCCCATATCTCCGGTATCCGGTTCCACAAGGATATCCGCATAGCCCTCTCCCATTTGCCGATTGGAAGAAATGCCCCATCGGTTCTTCACTCCCAGTATTCCAAGTAAAACTCCATGGTAAAAGTTCTCTTTCATTTCCGTTCTTACGGCCGTATCCCGGATACTGATAGTTCTTTTTAAATATTCTGTGAAAATCTTCTCTACATTTTCTGGGTATCCATTTTGCAGTGCCTCGCAGAAACGGTTCAGAGTATCTCCGTCTTCCCGGACATTGTCCTTAAAAAATTCCATGATCTGCGCCACAAAAATATCTCGGATTTCCAGATTGGGAATCGCCAGTTTCATCTGCCGTCCCTCTGCTTTTCCCCTCTGGGTCAGATAACCGGTGGTAAAGAGCAGGCTCCAGATATTGTCTATTGTCTCATAAATCTCCGGATATGTGAGTTCCTGATGAATTTCCTTCATAACAACCCCGCCTGCCGCCAGGCTCTCAATCTCCCGTTTTGTCGTGGCATTTGCAGACTCTTGGATAAACCTTTTCACTGCTTCATTGCTGCTGGTATTAATCCAATAATTCTCCGGCTGTGCTTCCCTATCATCCAATAATGAATCACAGTACTTTAAAACATCCCATGGACAATATACATTTACATTGCCAAAACGATATCCGTTATACCATTCCTTTGTCATTTCATAACTATCCGGATATCCGTAATACTCTAAAAGCGTCCTTACTTCTGTATCTGTGAATCCAAAATACTCATCAAACCGTACATCCGTAACAGAACGTGCCTTCAAGTTATTGAGCCCGGTAAAGATACTCTCCTTCGAGATCCGAAGACATCCGGTAAGCACCGCTAATTTCAGGCTGCTGTTTGTCTTCAGCGCCTCCCCAAGAAAACTTCTAATCAGAGAGATCATCTGGTCATAATATCCATTCGCATGGGCTTTTGCCAGAGGGACATCATATTCGTCAATCAGCAGGATAACTTTTGTATGATGATGCTTCTCCAACATTTCTGACAGTATTCTCAAGCTGTCACAAAATGCGGCTTCGTCCATATCGCTGTCCAAAAGCCTCTGATATTCCAGTTTATCACTCTCACTTAACGCATCACTCTCCAAAAGATACTGCACTTTTGACGCTGTCCGTCTCACAGTCCGGGCTCCCATCCGGAATGCCATTTCAAAATTCAGTGCATCAATCCCTTTCAAAGAAATAGATACAACCGGATATTTTCCCATATATTCCTCACAGAGCGCAGTCTCTTTTGAAATTTTCAATCCGTCAAAAATGCTTTTATTCCCATTCAGTGAGAAAAAGTGTTCCAGCATACTCATATTCAGAGTTTTCCCAAATCTTCTGGGACGGGTAAATAGGTTCACTGCTCCCCAGTTATGGAGTAACTCCGCAATAAGCCCCGTTTTATCAATATAGTAAAAATCTTCTTTCCTGATCTCTTCAAAATCTTCAATCCCTATGGGAAGTTTCTTTTTTCGTATCACCATCTCTTTCCTTTATTTAAAATAATCCACCCCAGACTCAAATATCCTCATATCCTGTTCTCCATAGATATTGATGGCCACACCGTCGTCCCGGCGCTCACTGTGGGCCATTTTCCCCAGCACCCTGCCGTCGGGGCTTAAGATTCCCTCTATGGCATAATAGGAACCATTCACGTTCCAGGTCTCATCCATGGTCACTTCTCCGTCTGGACTGCAGTACTGAGTGGCTGCCTGGCCGTTCAAGAACAGCTTTTCTATCCACTTACTATCTGCCACGAACCGGCCTTCCCCATGGGATGCGGGATTGCAGTAGACGCCGCCCAGCTTTGCCTGTGCCAGCCACGGGGATTTGTCCGACACCACTTTGGTGTACACCATCTTGGAAATATGCCGTCCGATGGTATTGTAGGTCAATGTGGGGGAATCCTCTGTCTGTCCTGTGATTCTGCCGTGGGGAAGCAGCCCCAGTTTAATCAGCGCCTGGAAACCGTTGCAGATTCCCAGTGCCAGCCCGTCCCTTTCATCCAGAAGCTTCTGCACGGCTTCCTTGATTTTTTCATTCTGGAACGCTGTGGCAAAGAATTTGGCGGAACCGTCCGGCTCATCACCTGCGGAAAAGCCCCCCGGGAACATGATCATCTGCGCCTGTCCAATGGCTTTTTCAAATTCCGCCACTGACTCACGGATATCCAAAGCAGTCAGATTCTTAAACACCCTTGTCTCCACCCTGGCCCCTGCCCGGGTAAATGCCCTGGTGCTGTCATATTCACAGTTTGTACCAGGGAACACTGGGATAAATACTGTGGGCTGTCCCAGTTTGTGGCTGCATACATGAATCTTCGATGCATGGTACAGACCGTCCTTATAGGTTCCCTCCTCTAAAGTTCCAGACCCTGCCGCAGGGATGGATGTGCTGCCCTGGCCGCTGGCTCCGGATACTGTTTTAAACACATTTTCCAGAGTCCCTGTCCACGCCTTTAGTGCCTCTGAAAGAGGAATCTGCATATTTCCGTATTCAATGGCACCGGTATCTGTCACTTCCCCGATCTGTGTATAGGTGACCGCCAGTTCTCCCACTTGGCCCTCTGAAACTTCACACACCAGTTCTCCGAATCCAGGGGCGAATAAATCTCTGGCATCCACATGGTGTTCCACCTTCACGCCCATTTTGTTACCGAAAGCCATTTTGCTCACTGCCGCCGCGATACCATGTCTGCCCAGCGCATAGGCAGATACAATTCTGCCCGCCTGGATATCCTGGTGAAGTTTTCCATACTGCTCTTTTAACGCCTCATAATCCGGAAGATCATAATCAGCCTTTTCCACACGCACCCAGATTAACTTACTTCCTGCCCGTTTCAATTCCGGAGTGATCACATCCTGCTGTTTGGCCACGTCTACAGCAAAAGATACCAAAGTGGGCGGCACATCAATCTCATTGAATGTCCCGGACATACTGTCCTTGCCGCCAATAGATGGCAGGCCGAAGCCCAGCTGTGCCGCATAAGCCCCCAGAAGAGCTGAAAACGGCTGGCTCCAGCGGCGGGGGTCCTTTGTCATGCGGCGGAAATATTCCTGGAAGGTAAACCGTATTTTCCGGTAATCCCCTCCCGCAGCTGCGATTCTCGCCACAGATTCCACCACTGCATAGACTGCACCATGATAGGGACTCCAACTGGATACATAGGGGTCAAATCCATAGCTCATCATGGTGACTGTTTTCGTATTTCCATTTAAAACCGGCACTTTGGCTGCCATGGCCTGGGTCTCTGTCAGCTGATATTTTCCCCCGTAGGGCATATAAACCGAAGCCGCCCCGATGGAGCTGTCAAACATCTCCACCAGACCTTTTTGAGAACACTCATTTAAGTCTGCCAGTGTATCCAGCCATTTTTTCCGCACATCTGCAATGTC
>Ga0137308_100834_pt1 | contig 40621 bp, 35 predicted proteins | sample Inofrocosms_June_FD_97181 | JGI IMG/M metagenome (GOLD analysis project Ga0137308, IMG submission 97181) | Mouse cecal microbial communities from Vienna, Austria - N-Acetylneuraminic and N-Acetylglucosamine D2O microcosms_June | ecosystem: Host-associated > Mammals > Digestive system > Large...
ACATTCAGAACATGGCGTTGTTTTTAATCCTTTTTCCGCTTTTCCGCAGTCTATCCGTAAAACATATCCGTCAAAAGTGGTTACGTCAATACAGTTATGGAGCATATTATATGTTGCATGAATAAACCTCATATCTTTTTCGTCCTTTCTTCTTGTGTTTTTGAGAAATTGAGAAATTTGCGAAAGCATTCCAATCAATTCTTCCTGTCCTGTTCATATTACGTTATAATTTGTTACAGGTTTTTCTTACCCTTATTTTTTCCCTTATGAGGGTTCGTAACACGAGGGAAAAGGATATAACACAAGGGAAAGTCCAAGGGCAAACACACTTGCTATAAATTTAGTGTTTTCAAGGGTTTGCGGACTTTTTGGAGATAAGATATAACAATTATTAAATGCTATAAAAAGTGTCTTATCAGAATTTCCATTTGCCGCGTTGTCATCCGTTGACGTAGCCCCGCTACGCCGCCTTCTTCCGCCTTGCAGATGGAAATTTATTCTGCGTAAAATTCGTCGACATTTAATCGCCGGAGTAATACAATTCATAGTACAAAAGGTTTCCGCCACAAAGTCAGGCAGCGGTTTTGCAGCCTGCTGGACACGCCAATACTGAAGCTGGGAAAGACACAAAATACCGGGAACTGCCGTCCGCAGTTATCATAGTGGAGATTGGAAGTGCTTAAGAATCCCAGCGCCGCCATATTTATAGAAAATTAATATTTTGCCCATTGTATACACTGCTGTCTTTGTATATAATGATATTCAGTGAGTTTTAGATATTTTCCCAGGGGATGCCCTCCTGCCCCACCAAATCAGGCAGCAGGACGGCGGGCGCACATATGGCGCGGCGCCTTGGGAAAGGCAAAAAGAAGGAGATACCATGGCAAAGAGGTTCAGCAGGGTACAGACCATAGCCCTAGGATTTTTATTGATTATTGCAGCGGGGACGATACTTTTAATGCTGCCTGCCGCATCCCGGGACGGGCAGAGCGCAGGGTTTTTAAATTCGCTTTTTACCGCAACCAGCAGCACCTGCGTGACGGGGCTGGTAGTAGTGGACACTTACACTAACTGGACGCTGTTTGGGCAAATAGTTATCCTTATGCTGATTCAGGCAGGGGGCCTTGGGTTTATTACGATCGGCATCTTTTTCTCAATTTTCCTGAAACGGAAGATTGGCTTAAAGGAGCGGAATTTAATACAGGAAAGCGTCAATACCCTGCAGATTGGCGGGACGGTGCGCCTGGTAAGGAAAATCGTCTGCTACACCGCAGTGATAGAGGGGACAGGGGCTTTGCTCCTGATGGTAAGGTTTATCCCCAAATTTGGCTGGTTAAAGGGAATCTGGTATGGCATTTTCCATTCTGTTTCTGCCTTCTGCAATGCCGGGTTTGACTTAATGGGGCAGTTTGAGCCTTATGGTTCCCTTACCATGTATTATGATGACGTACTGGTAAACCTTGTAATTATGGCGTTGATTTTAATAGGCGGTATTGGCTTTATTGTGTGGGATGATATTTCCATCCATAAATGGAGGGTAAGAAAGTACCTGCTGCACACGAAAATTGTGCTGGCTATGACGCTGGTTTTGACGGTAGGGGGCAGCATTTTATTCTATGTGTTTGAACAGGGGAACCTTCTGGCAGGCATGGATATGAAAGGGCAGGTTTTAAGCTCCCTGTTTGGGGCGGTGACGCCCAGGACGGCTGGGTTTAATACTATAGATACTGGGGCTTATTCAGAGGGCACAAGGCTCCTTACCATACTGCTGATGTTTATTGGGGGAAGCCCTGGTTCCACGGCAGGCGGGGTTAAGACTACCACAATGATGGTGATTCTTTTGTATATCTGGTCCAACCTCAGGAATAAGAAAGGGCTGAATATTTTTGGCAGAAGGCTGGATGAAGATTCCGTCAAAAAGGCAAGTACAGTATTTTTCATAAACCTGCTGCTGGCCTCGGCTTCGTCTTTGCTGATGTTTGGGCTGGAAGGATCCATGGCTATGTCTGATGTTTTGATGGAGATTTTTTCAGCCATTGGGACGGTAGGGATTTCCACAGGGATTACAAGGGACGTTACCGTGGCGTCAAAATACCTGCTAATTTTACTGATGTACAGCGGCAGGATTGGGAGTATGTCCTTTGCCCTTTCATTTACGGAGAAGAAGCAGGGCTCTTTGGTGCGCCTGCCCATCGAGCGGATCACGATTGGCTAAAAGAGCCGGCGTCAGGGACTCCAGCAGGATTAGCAGTGCGTACGGCAATAGGATTAGGAGGGAATGGGATGAAATCAATTCTGGTAATTGGAATTGGAAGGTTTGGGAAACATTTATGCGATAATCTGGTAAAAAACGGGAATGACGTAATGGCAGTGGACCAGGTGGAAGAAAAGCTGGAGGATATCCTGCCTATTGTCACCAGCGCAAAAATCGGGGACTGTACAAGGGAAGAAGTATTAAAAAGTTTTGGCGTCCGTAATTTTGATATCTGTTTTGTCTGTATTGGCACTAATTTCCAGAGCAGCCTGGAGGTTACCAGCCTGCTGAAAGATTTGGGCGCGCCCTATGTCATCAGCAAGGCCACCAGGGACATTCAGGCTAAGTTCCTGCTGCGGAACGGCGCGGATGAAGTAGTTTATCCCGACCGGGACATTGCAAAGCGGATTGCCGTTAAAGTCAGCGCCAACCATGTGTATGACTATTTGGAAATGGGCGAATATTCCATTTATGAAATCCAGCCTTTGGACGAGTGGGTTGGGAAATCCATTAAGCAAATGAATTTCCGTGTAAAGTACAACGCCAATATTTTGGGGATTAAGCAGGAGGGGCATACCAGCCTGCTGCCGGATGCGGATTATGTGTTCCGCAAGGAAGACCATCTGATGGTAATTGGGCAAAAAGAGGATATTGACCGGATTTTAAAGCGGCTTTAGCCTGTAAACAGGAAAATATGGATTTGCATGGTGCAGATAGGGCGTTTGCCATCATATCATGTACAAAAGAAAAAGGAGAAATGAAATGTTTCAACCAATCATAGAGCTTGATGGCAGGATTCTTCTGTTTATCCAGGAATTCCTGCGCCTGGAATGGCTGGACCCAATTGTGCTGGCCTTAACCAGCCTGGGGAATGGGGGCATTGTCTGGATTGTGCTGGCGGCTTTGCTTCTGGCACAGAAGAAATACCAGAAAGCAGGGCTGGCTATGGCTGTTTCCATGCTGCTGGGGTTTCTGGTGACTAATGTAATCCTGAAAAATTGGGTCTGCCGCCCAAGGCCATACACCGTAATTCCAGAACTCCATGCGCTGGTGACGGCAGCAGACTGGTCCTTCCCCTCCGGCCATTCCACCAGCTCCATAGCGGCTGCGGCAGCCATGTATTGCAGGACGCCCCGTTACCTTGGGGTTCCGGCGTTAGCCCTTGCCATACTGATCTGCCTGTCCCGCCTGTATGTGGGGGTGCATTATCCCACCGACGTGCTTTTTGGGATATTGGCAGGCCTGGTTTCTGCATGGGGAGCCCTGCAGGTTACAGGCACGCCCTGAGTTATGGCGCAATAGTAAAAAATATATTTTTTTATAGAAAAGAGGACATAATATGCCACAAGGAAACCCCAGGCCGGGAGAGATCTACCGGCACTTTAAACAGAACTTATACCAGGTCCTTACGGTTGCCGAACATTCTGAAACAAAAGAGCCGCTGGTAATTTATCAGGCGCTGTACGGCAGGTTCCAGACGTATGCAAGGCCCCTTGGGCTGTTTGTCAGCCCGGTAGATGTGGAAAAGTACCCAAATGCCCCACAGGAATACCGTTTCCAGCTTACGGAGCCCCAGGAGGGCGCAGGGACAGCCCCGGATTCCAAGGGAGGGGGCGTCCCGAAAAACAGCCTTTCGGGCGGTACCCCAGAAGAAAAAATGATGGCGTTCTTTGATGCAAGGACCATGGAGGAAAAATATGGGATTCTGCTGGAAATGCGAAGCTGCATTACAGACCGTATGATAAATAATATGGCGGTTGTGCTGGATGTGGTAATTGAAGAAGGGGAGCTGGACCAGCGTTATGAGGAACTGAAACACTGCGTGCGTACCTTCCAGAAATATGAAGTGGAACGGATGTAGAGCAGGGAACGCATAGAAGCCCAAACAGATAGGAAAAGGAGGTTGCCCCTCCTTTTTTTATGTGCTAAAATAAACGTATCAGAAGGAGTTTCACTGGATTGGTTTACAGAAAAAATGTCAGAAAGGATTCGGTACAGGTATGTTGCTTTTGATTAAGAATGGAACGGTGATAAACCCGGGGGACAGGACGGAAATGAAGGCGGATGTCCTGGTGGAACACGGGCTGATTCAGAAAATCGCCCCCGGGCAGGCCATAAAAGCGGACCGCACGATTGATGCAGAGGGCTGCTATGTCATGCCGGGGTTTATTGATATGCATGTGCATTTGCGCGACCCGGGGATGGAGCATAAAGAAACGGTAGAAACAGGGGTGCGGGCAGCCGTCCGCGGGGGCTTTACCACGGTGGTGGCGATGCCCAACACAAAGCCTGTGGTGGACAATGCAGACGTGGTGAATTATGTCCACAACAAAGCGAAAAATATTGGCCTTGCGCAGGTACTGCAGGCAGGGGCAGTCACAAAAGGGCAGCGGGGGGAAACCCTGTCCGACATAGAGGGGATGGTGGAAGCCGGGATCCCAGCGATCAGCGAGGACGGGAAATCCGTGATGAACGCCCAGCTTTACCGGGAAGCCATGACGCTGGCTGTCAAATATGACATTCCGGTCCTTGCCCACTGCGAGGACATCAATATGGTAAACGGCGGCGTAGTCAACGCTGATGAAAGCACGGAGAAAATGCGTCTGAAAGGGATCAGCAATGCGGTGGAAGACGTAATTGTGGCAAGGGACATTACGCTGGCAAAAGAAACCGGCGCTGCATTGCATCTTTGCCACTGCTCCACCAAGGACAGCGTAAAAATGATTGGCTTGGCAAAACAGGAAGGCATACGGGTTACGGCAGAAGCCTGTCCCCACCACTTTATCCTGACAAGCAGCGATATCAAGGAAAACGACGCCAATTATAAGATGAACCCGCCCCTGCGCACCAGGGAAGACGTAGAAGCGCTGCGGGAAGGCCTGAAAGCAGATATCATCGACGTAATTGCCACAGACCATGCCCCCCATACCGCAATTGAAAAAGGCGTGGGGATCCGGAAAGCCCCCTTTGGGATTGTAGGGCTGGAAACAGCCGCTGCCCTTACGATGACTGAACTGGTGGACAAGGGGTGGATTACCATCATGCAGATGGCTGAGAAAATGAGCTATAACCCAGCCAAAATCCTAGGCCTTGACAAAGGCGCTGTGGAAGAAGGGAAGGCAGCGGATTTAGTTGTTTTTGATGCCGGGAAGGAATATACCATTGATCCGAAAGAGTTCTGTTCCAGAGGGAAAAACACCCCGTTTGCAGGCTGGAAGGTAAAAGGGATGGTAATGGCTACCGTAGTAGGGGGGAAAGTTGCATTTGAGCGCCAAAAGGAGGAAACATTATGATTGACAAATTAATCCATAAAATTAAAAAGACGAAAGCCCCCATTGTAGTGGGCTTGGATCCCATGTTAAGCTATATCCCAGAGCATATCCAGAAAAAGGCCTTTGAAGCCCATGGGGAAACCCTTGAAGGGGCAGCGGAAGCAATCTGGCAGTTCAACAAGGAGATTGTGGACCATACTGCTGATTTGATCCCGGCAGTCAAGCCCCAGATTGCCATGTACGAGCAGTTTGGGATCCCGGGCCTTGAGGCCTTTAAGAAAACCGTTGATTACTGCCATGGGAAAGATTTAGTGGTAATCGGGGATGCCAAGCGGGGGGACATAGGCTCCACCTCCGCGGCATATGCGGCAGGACATCTTGGCACTGTAACAGTTGGGGGCAGCGCCTTCCGCCCCTTTGATGAAGATTTCCTTACGGTAAACCCCTATTTGGGCACTGACGGGGTAAAGCCTTTTGCCGACGTCTGCCGGGAGGAGAAGAAAGGCCTGTTTATCCTGGTTAAGACCTCTAACCCTTCCAGCGGGGAATTTCAGGACCAGATAGCTGACGGCCGCCCTCTTTACGAGCACGTAGGGGAACTGGTGGCGAAATGGGGCGAAAGCTGCATGGGGGAATCCTACAGCCAGATTGGGGCAGTCGTAGGGGCTACCTACCCGGAAATGGGGAAGGTATTAAGGAAAATTATGCCGAAAAACTATATCCTGGTGCCGGGTTACGGCGCACAGGGCGGAAAAGGCGCAGACCTGGTGCATTTCTTTAATGAGGACGGGCTGGGCGCAATTGTAAACTCCTCAAGGGGGATTATTGCAGCATATAAGCAGGAAGCCTATGTCAAATTTGGGCCGGAACAGTTCGGGGAAGCGTCCCGGGCGGCTGTGGAGGATATGATAAAAGATATCAATGGAGCGTTAGGCCTGTAAAAGGCAAGCGGGGAAACATGCTTTGCACCCAAAGGGCATGTTTTCCGGCACGTTCAGGCAGAAATGACAGAAAACAATTTTTCAGGAGAAGAATATGGCAGAAAAATATAAGGAACAGGCAGTTATCATCCGGCAGGAAGAAATTTCCTATGGGATTTACAGCATGTGGCTGAAAACAGACAGAATTGCAGCGCTGGCAAAGCCCGGGCAGTTTTTGTCCGTCTATTGCCATGAAGGCAGCAGGCTTTTGCCCCGCCCTATCAGCATCTGTGAAACTGACCGGGCGGACCGGGCAGTCCGGATTGTGTACCGGGTAGCAGGGAAGGGGACGGAGGAATTGTCCGGGATGCGGACCGGGGGGAGCCTTGAAATCGTGGGGCCTTTGGGCAATGGGTTCCCATTAAAAGAGAAAAAAGCATTTTTGATTGGGGGCGGCATCGGGATTCCCCCCATGCTGCAGCTTGCAAAAGAACTGGCCTGCGAAAAGCAGATTATTTTAGGCTACCGGGATTTCCTGTTTTTACATAAGGAATTTAAAAAGCAGGGGAAGCTGTATGTGGCGACTGAGGACGGCAGCTACGGCACAGAGGGGAATGTGCTGGACGCTATCCGGGAAAATGGGCTGGATGCGGAAATAATTTATGCCTGCGGGCCCGCCCCCATGCTCCGGGCTATCAAAGCCTATGCCGGGGAAAAAAAGATTGAGTGCTGGCTGTCCTTGGAGGAGCGGATGGCATGCGGCATCGGGGCATGCCTTGCCTGCGTCTGCAAATCAAAGGAACGGGACAGCCATACGAATGTAAATAACAAGCGGATTTGTAAAGAAGGCCCAGTATTCCGTGCAGAGGAGGTAGAATTTTAATGAACACAAAAGTAAAGCTGGCAGGTGTTACATTGAAGAATCCCGTTATGACGGCATCCGGGACTTTCGGCTCCGGGGCGGAATATGCTGAATTTGTCGATTTGAACCGTTTAGGGGCAGTAGTGACAAAAGGCGTTTCCAGTGTGCCGTGGGAAGGCAACCCCACCCCAAGGATTGCAGAAACTTACGGCGGCATGCTCAATGCGGTTGGCCTGCAGAACCCGGGGATTGGATTGTTTGTGGAGCGGGACATCCCATTCCTGATGAAATACGATACAAAAATCATTGTCAATGTCTGCGGGAAAACCACGGAGGATTACTGCGAGGTTGTCAGGCGCCTTGCAGGGCAGCCTGTGGACATGCTGGAAATCAATATTTCCTGCCCAAATGTAAAAGAAGGCGGCATTGCCTTCGGGCAGGACCCAAAGGCTGTGGAGGAAATCACGAAAGAAGTGAAAAAATACGCGAAGCAGCCTGTGATTATGAAGCTTAGCCCCAATGTGACAGATATCACAGAGATGGCACGGGCGGCAGAAGCAGGCGGGGCGGACGCCTTATCCTTAATCAACACTATAACCGGCATGAAAATAGATATCCACCGCAGGGCGTTTGCCCTTGCCAATAAGACGGGAGGGCTGTCCGGCCCGGCCATCCACCCCGTAGCCGTGCGGATGGTCTATGAAACAGCCCATGCAGTAAACATCCCCATTATCGGCATGGGCGGCGTTTCCACGGCAGAAGACGCGCTGGAGCTGATCCTTGCAGGAGCCACCGCTGTGTCCGTAGGCACCGCTAATTTCCATAACCCCACAGCCACAGTGGAGATTGTGGAAGGGATTTTGGAGTATATGGAGGAGTATGGGGTGAAGGATATTGCAGAACTGGTGGGCGGGGTGGACCAGTAGCTTTCTGACAATAGCGGCATATCCGTTACAGGAAAAAAAGGGCTGCACCGTTAAGGTAGCAGCATGTAAATTACTCCAACAGTAAAATGTTGGAGTAATTTAGGATTTATATGGAATTTATAAAACAAAAGAGGAGGAGCATCATGGAAAGAGTAAAAAAGAGGGTATTGTCCACATGTTTCCTATGGGCCGCAGCCTTGGTTTTATCTTTAAGCGTCCCATCCAAAACGGCCATTGTCCACGCGGAAACAATGGTATACGTAACACCCACCGGCACAAAATACCATTCCCGTATCTGCGGGAACGGCAACTATACCTTGGCAACGTTATCAGAAGCTTTGGCAAGAGGGCTGACGCCATGCAGCAAATGTTATGGCAGCGGTTACAGCCCAGACCCGGAGCCAGCCCCTGCCCCACAGCCAGACCCGAACCCAGCCCCGCAGCCAGAACCGACCCCTGCGCCAAAGCCTGTGAAAATCAATAAGTCATCCATCCTACTGGTAAAAGGGCAGTCTGCAAAGCTGAAACTCACCAATGCATCGGGCTCTGTGTCGTGGAGTTCTTCCAAAAATTCCGTTGCCACCGTTTCTGCGAACGGCAAAGTGACAGCAAAGAAAAAGGGGAAGGCAGTCGTTACCGCAAAGACGGCTGCCGGTACCAAGACATGCAATGTAACTGTGGAAGACCCAAAGTTAAACATGAAAAAAATTTCTTTGGAAGTGAAACAGAAAAAAATTTTAAAATTATCCGGCTGCAAACACTCTGTAAAATGGGCCACCAGTGATTCCTCCATTGCGAAAGTCAGCAAAGGCAGGGTTATCGCTACGGGCGTAGGCACTGCTAAAATCACTGCTAAAGCCCATGGCAAAAAAATCACATGCAAGGTCACGGTGAAGAAGCCAAAGGTGGAGAAAGTTGTCCTGGCGAAATCTTCCCTCCGGATGGGTTATGGAAAGTGGGAAGAAATAAAAGTCCGCACCGTGCCCGCAGATGCCTTGGATTATTATGATATTTCTGTGAAAACCTCCAATGCATCCATCGTCAGCGCATCCGCAGATAACTATGATTGCCTGATAAATCTGGAAAGCAAGTATGCATCTGGCAAAGCATTAATTTCTGTTTCCGTAGGCGGCATCTCGGCGCAATGCAGTGTAACAGTAGCCCCGGATCCTGTAGAAACTTTACAATTAAGCGATGAGTTTCTTTTCCTAGATTACCCAGATGGCTACACCAGCATTTCTTATGAGGCGGAACCATACGGGGCTGCCAAATATTATGAGCCAATATGGAAAAGCGGAAATGAAAATGTTGCCATAGTAAAGGCCAGCCCTGCAAGGGGCTATGCCAATATCCAAGCAGTAGGGGAGGGGGAAACAGATATTACCCTGACCCTTGGGAACAAAACGGCAATCTGCCATGTTGTAGTCCGGCAATAAATGTTCCAGAAAGTATCCATGGCTTGGCGCTTCATTTGGCTTTTCTAAAAGGAGTAGGGTGTCAAAAGCACCTTTGGTGCTACGCTCATACCATATATTGCTATTGCAAATGTATTTGCACATCAATATATGGTGTAGAGCGGGTGCATCGCACCATTTTGACACTCTAATCCTAAAAGATAGAAAAAGTGCAAAACCCATTTGGAATATTCTTAAAATGGCTTTTGCACTTTTTTGGCTGCTGCACAAATATTAATATCGTGCCTTGCTGCTTGTTATTCCCAGCGCAAGGTCTGCCCCGGCAAAGCGAGGGTACTTCCACGAAGGGTATCCATAACCTTTCCAGCATCAAAAGGTAAGGCCCATACCTATGATTATTCGCAGCCCCAAAACGGCAAAAATAGTTGAATCTCAACCATAAATGTGGTAAAATTGGGAAAATATTTCATCGCGCTTTATGTATGTTTATGGATAGAAAGGAACAGCCAGATATGGAAAATTACAAGAAAGAATTTATTGAATTTATGGTGGACTGCCAGGTATTGAAATTTGGCGAATTTATTTTAAAGAGCGGGAGGAAATCCCCATTTTTTATGAACGCAGGCGCCTATGTGACAGGCGCGCAGCTCCGCAAGCTGGGGGAATACTATGCCAAGGCAATCCATGCCCATTACGGGGATGATTTTGACGTGCTGTTTGGGCCGGCTTACAAGGGGATCCCCCTGAGCGTTGCCACCACAATGGCATACAGCGAACTGTATGGGAAGGAAATCCGCTACTGCTCCAACCGCAAGGAAGCCAAGGACCACGGGGATGCAGGGATTCTTTTGGGGAGCAAGCTGAAAGATGGGGACAAGGTAGTGATTATTGAGGACGTCACCACCTCCGGCAAATCTATGGAAGAAACCGTCCCCATTATCCGTGCGCAGGCGGATATCCAGATCAAAGGGCTGATGGTGTCCTTAAACCGTATGGAAAAAGGAAAAGGCGATAAGAGCGCCCTGGAAGAAATCAAGGAGCTTTATGGATTTGACACAAATGCCATCGTTTCCATGGCAGATGTGACAGAATACCTGTATAATAAACCATATCATGGAAATATATATATTAATGACGAAATAAAAGCAGCCATAGACAGTTACTATGCACAGTATGGGGCGTAATGGAGGGAATAAGATGAATGAGAAAATATATAAGACAATGGCTGTGACAGGCGCAGGGAACATTGCCCTTGGGGTAGTAATCCTGATCAGCGGGATCGCCTGCGGTGTTGTGGCAATCGTAAGCGGTGGAAGGCTTTTGAAACGGAAATCAGATATCATATTTTAAAGGATGAAGAATTGAAAAAGGATTATAAGGCGATACTCCGGATATGCAGTAAAATCATGTTCGGGGTCTATATTATTTGTTTGGCGTATTTCTTGTTTTTTGCGGAGAGCACTGGCCGTACCTTTGAGGGAAGGACCTACCACTATAATTTGGAACTGTTTAAGGAAATCAGGCGTTTTATCGTGCACCGCCATACGTTGGGGACCAAGGCAGTGATGCTGAACCTTGTAGGGAACATTGTGGCTTTCCTGCCTTTTGGCTTTTTCCTGCCCATCCTGTACCCAAGGTGCAGGTCCTTCCTGCGCACCGTGTTTTTCAGCTTTGAGTGCAGCCTGGTTGTTGAAACCATCCAGTTGGTGTCAAAGGTGGGCAGCTTTGACGTGGACGACATGCTGCTCAATACCATTGGGGGCGCGCTGGGATGCCTGATTTTCCATTGGATGAACCGGATAAGGAGAGAATATGAAACGAAAGAAAAAAAATAGTTTTAAATTTGCCGGGAAAAAACATTCCAAAAGGGGCAAGCTGTCCCTTTCCCTTGCAGTGTGCTCCTGCATTGCGGCAGTAGGGATGGTGGTGTTTTCCATCCAGAGCGGCGGGCAGGCCAATGTGTATATCGGGTGCGCTGGGCTGTTTACCCTGCTCCTGTCAGCAGTGTCGTTTTTGATTGGGCTTACAAGCCTGCGGGAAGAAAGCTATAAGCTGTTCCCGGTGCTGGGGAGCGTATGTTCTGGCCTTATCCTGGCGGGATGGGCGGCTATTTATGCGCTGGGGTTCTATGTGTAGCCTTGCAGGCGCTTAAGGGCCTCCTGCCAGGGGAGGGGCAGCAAGGAAGGGAGCAAAGGCTGCATATGGTTAGGAAATATTCAGTTGTGTTTGTTTATATTTATTGATTGGCAGGATTAGGGTTTGGCATCCTAATCTGACAGGAAAGGCGGGTTATCATGGGATATCAGGAAATTTGGCAGCCATACCAGGAGGAAGTAGAAGAACGGTTCCCCCTGGCAATGGGCCGTTTGGAACAAATAGGGACAGAAGAAACCGTACCGCAGCCATACCGAGCATATTTCCGTCAGGCTGCATCTTTTTTGCTCAGGCTTGCCAAGCTGGAGCAGGAAATTTCCTCTGGGGAATGGGAGAAAAAAAGCTTAGGGGAACTGAAACAGGAGAACATGTCATTGTACCGGGAGGTGCTGCCGGAGCATTATGGGAGCAGCTATGCCAGCCCGGAGCATGCTGGGAAGGAGCTGGGCCAGTACGGGAAACTGCTGGGTATGCTGTATGCAGATATCCGTTCCCTTATCCCCTATGCCTTTGAAGGAAGGGTCTATGACATTACTATTTTCAGCGAGCTGCTGGTAGAGATTTACAATGCATTTGAGGGGGAAGAACTGCCAGAGGAGCGGGAAATACAGCAAATCCTGTATTGGTTTTTCCATGATTACGGGGAAATATTTACGGAAATTGCGGTGCGGGCGCAGACTGACCCGGAGCTTGATTTTTATACCAGAATTATTATGGACAGTGACTTGGGGGATTTGCGCTACTTGTACCGTTATGGCGCTTATATTACGGACAATGAGCTTAAGACGGCAGAATTTTTAAACAGCCTTCCCATGGAAAAAATCCAGGCTATGGCGGACACCTATACGGAAGGGTACCGGATTGGGTTTGAGGTGACAGGGAAGGATTTGTCCAAAAAGAAATATGTGGATTTGCGTTACCCCATTGGGTTCGAGCGGATGATGCGGGCAGCGGTAGGGAATTTTAAGGAACTGGGCCTTATGCCGGTGATGATGCGTTCCGGGGAGCTTTCTTTTTCTGGCAGGGGCACAGGCACGGGCTCCGTAAGCAGCACGCCGCCCAACCGCCAGTATGAATACGACCACAAGTCGGACAAAGCCGTTTATCTGGACAAGGCCTTTGTGGAACGGCGGCTGGAAGTCCTGAAAACTGCTTATGAAGCCCGGAAGAAGGAAGCTGGCTGGTATGCAGGACCTGCGGTAGTGGAAACCTTTGGGGAGGAGGGATTTGCGCCCAAGGCCAACCCTTATGCCTGCCAATATGATGAAAAACAGCAGAAGCTGAACGTCTACTATTCCAATATGGCTACACAGGTGACAAACCAGTATATTAAGGGGGAGGAACGCAGCTTTACGATTATCGCCTACCCCATACCGGAAATCGGCCCGGCATTCGAGGAAATTTTTGCTGAAACCGTAAAGGTAAATACCCTGGATTATAAACTGTACCAGAACATCCAGCAGAACATCATTGACGTGCTGGACGGGGGCGTTTCTGTCCGCATTACCGGGAAAGGGAAAAATACCACAGACCTGACGGTTGCCCTGTACCCGCTGAAAGACCGGAGCCAGGAAACAGCCTTTGAAAACTGCGTGGCAGACGTGAACATTCCGGTAGGGGAGGTGTTTACTTCCCCGGCGCTGAAAGGCACTAACGGCCATCTCCATGTGACGGAAGTCTATTTGGCCGGGCTGAAATATATTGATTTGGAAATTGATTTTCAGGATGGCATGGTATGCAGCTATTCCTGCAAGAATTTTCCGGAAGAAAAAGAAAACAAGGCATTTTTAAAGGAAAACCTGTTAAAGCACCACGATACCCTGCCGTTGGGGGAATTTGCCATTGGCACAAATACTACAGCCTACCGGATGGGGATTGATTTCCACATCCAGGATAAGCTTCCTATCCTGATTGCGGAAAAGACAGGCCCCCATTTTGCCGTAGGGGATACCTGCTATTCCTGGGCGGAAGACACGCCGGTATTTAACCCGGATGGGAAAGAAATCGTGGCGCGTGACAATGAGGTTTCCATCCTGCGGAAAGAGGATCCCCAGAAAGCGTATTTTAACTGCCATACGGATATCACAATCCCTTACGATGAACTGGACAGGATTACGGTGCAGGGGGCGGACGGAGCCTGCGTGGACGTGATCCGGGATGGGAAATTCGTAGTGCCGGGGACGGAAGCCCTGAACGGGCCATTGTAAAAAAGAATGCGCACAGCGCATTCTCCGCGCGCGAGCGGGTCGCTTTGCGACAGATTTCACATCCGCCGCAGTGCGATAAGAACGCCCCGGTGTAAGCCGCGGGGCATCAGATACTGCCCTTGGAAAAATGCTCTGTGGCTCATTGCTCGCGGGAATAAAAGTCCCTGTTTCCATATCCCCTAAAATATGTTAAAATGGCATAAGGGGAAAATTATGGTACGGAGGGATAAGGATATGGAAGAAAAATGGAACAGGGAACCAGGAGAGCTGCAGGCACAGGTCCGCAAATACAGTGAAAAGCCGGCGCGTGACGCGAAAGCTAACCAGACGGTGCTTTTGCTTATCACAGTTATGGATATACCGGTATTGCTGACGCTGTACCTGCATTTTACGTCCGCTGCCATGCCTTTTGGCAAGCTGGCAGCCCTGCCGGCAGCCCTTTTGGCGGCAGGCACGGCGGTAAGTTGGGCAATGTATGTGAAAAACAGGCCAGGAGAACCGCTGCGCTATGTGATGCTGGGGAGCTTCCTGATAGGATGGGGCTATCTGATGGTGCAGGGGACAAGCGTTATGGTTGGCGCCTACATATTCCCTGTGATGACGGCATTGATTTTATATTATGACAGGAAATTTGAAAAAAGGGCCTTTGCCAGCATTATGGCATTTATGGTGCTTCGGGGCGTTGTCCTTGCAGCTTCCGGGAACCTGCTGGAGGATGATGTTACGGCAGTCAGCGTCGGCATCGGCATTGCAGTGGCCCTTTCTTATAACATTACGGCAAGGGCTGCTAAGAATTTCGACCATGACACCATATGGGCCATAAAGGATGAACAGGAGAAGCAAAACCGGATGATGGGGGATATCCTCCGCATTTCCGATGCGGTAAAATCAGAGGTGGAGCATACGGATGGCCTTGTGGAAAACCTGCGGGATTCTTCCCAGGTGGTCCACAGCTCCATACAGGAAATTTCCATCAGCACCCAGATTACGGCGGAAAGCGTCCAGGAACAGACGACTATGACCTCCCGGATTAAAGACGCCATCGGGGAAACGGCTGAAAATGCCAAAGTTATGGTGGAAGCCGCGGAAGCGTCTACCCGCATGGTAGATGAAAGCATGGATTTGATTAACCAGATGCGTGCCAGTGCAGGGACCATTGGGGAAACGAATGCCCATGTGGCGGATTCCATGTCCCAGCTTCAGGATAAGGCAAAAGAGGTGGAAAAGATCACCGAAGTGATTTTTGCAATTTCCAGCCAGACAAACCTGCTGGCCCTGAACGCGTCTATTGAAAGCGCAAGGGCAGGGGAAGCAGGGAAAGGCTTTTCGGTAGTTGCAGGACAAATCCGCGAGCTGTCCGAACAGACGAGGAAGTCCACGGAGCAGATTGCTGGCATTGTGAAGGAACTGAATACCAACGCGCAGGAAGCCGTGGACATTGTTGGGGTTTCCATTGAAGCCAGCAAGCAGCAGAATGAAATGATTGAAAATGCAGCCGGCGGCTTTATGGCGATCCGGGACAATGTGGAAACGCTGACCCAGCGGATTGGGGATATTGACGCTAAAATTGAGAACTTGGTAGAGTCTAATAATAAGATTATTGAAAATATCAGCCAGCTTTCCGCCACCAGCCAGCAGGTTTCCGCAAGCGCCCTTGAGGCAGAGGAGCGGAGCAAGCAGAATGAGGCGGAAGCGCAGGAAGCGAAGCAGTCCTTAAACAATATGCAGGAAATTGTGCAGGGCTTTGCAAAATATTGATAATAACGAAACAGAATAATGGCATAACGCCATTTAATAAAGGAGGACAATTATGGCAAAAGTAGGGATTGTAATGGGCAGCGACTCAGACCTGCCGGTTATGGCGAAAGCAGCAGATATCTTGGAGGAGTTTGGCATAGAGTATGAAATGAAAATTATTTCTGCCCACCGGGAACCGGATGTATTCTTTGAATATGCGAAAACTGCAGAAGAAAAAGGGTTTAAAGTTATTATCGCAGGCGCAGGGATGGCGGCCCACCTGCCGGGGATGTGCGCTGCAATTTTCCCCATGCCAGTTATTGGCATACCCATGCACACCACGTCGCTTGGGGGGCGGGATTCCCTGTATTCCATCGTCCAGATGCCATCCGGGATTCCCGTTGCAACTGTGGCAATCAATGGCGGGGCGAACGCGGGGCTTTTGGCGGCAAAGATTCTGGCTACCTCGGATGAAGCGCTGCTTGGGAAGCTGAAAGCGTATTCCCAGAAGATGAAAGAACAGGTAGAAGCAAAGGATGCCCATTTGCAGGAAGCAGGGTATAGGAATTATTAGGCTGCACCGGCCAATTTTGCATGAAATGGCAGCAATTGCCCCTTGCGTTCCCGGAGGGGAATGGCAGGGGCAGGAACATAGTCCACAAATACAGGAGGGAAAACAATGGATTACAAAAATTCTGGCGTAGACATCGAGGCAGGCTACAAGTCCGTGGAGCTGATGAAAAAGCATGTGCAGCAGACCATGCGGCCAGAGGTACTGACAGGGCTGGGAGGGTTTTCCGGCGCATTTTCCATGGAAAAATTCAAGGGCATGGAAAAGCCCACGCTGGTCTCCGGCACGGACGGGGTAGGGACCAAGCTGAAGCTGGCGTTTTTATTGGATAAGCATGATACCATTGGCATTGACTGCGTGGCAATGTGCGTCAACGACATCGCATGTGCAGGGGGCGAACCCTTATTTTTCTTGGACTATATTGCATGCGGCAAGAATTTCCCGGAAAAAATTGCAACCATTGTCAGCGGCGTGGCAGAGGGGTGCATCCAGAGCGGCGCAGCGCTGATTGGGGGCGAAACTGCTGAAATGCCGGGATTTTACCCGGAGGATGAATACGACCTTGCCGGGTTTGCCGTAGGGGTAGTAGATGAAAAAGACATTATAACCGGGGCGGAGGTAAAGGCAGGGGACGTGCTCCTTGGCATGGCAAGCTCCGGCGTCCATTCCAATGGTTTTTCCCTTGTGCGCAAAATTTTCAGGATGGATAAGGAAACCCTGGGGGCATACCATGAGGAACTGGGGGCAACCCTTGGGGAAGCTTTGCTTGCGCCTACCAAAATTTATGTAAAAGCGCTCCGGTCCGTAAAGGACAGCGGCGTCCGTATAAAAGCATGCAGCCATATTACTGGGGGCGGATTTTATGAAAATGTGCCCAGGATGCTGCCAGAGGGGAAACGGGCAGTCATTGAGAAAAACAGCTATGAGGTCCCGGCGATTTTCCGTATGATGGCACGGGAAGGCAATGTGGAAGAAAAAATGATGTACAATACCTATAATATGGGCATTGGCATGGTGCTGGCCGTTGCGCCGGAGGACGCAGGGCGTGCATTGGAAGCGATAAAAGAAGCAGGGGAAACGGCTTACATCATTGGGAAAGTGGAAGAAGGGGAGAAAGGGGTTGACTTATGTTAAACCTGGCAGTCTGTGTGTCTGGCGGCGGTACGAATTTACAGGCAATTATCGACGGAATTGCCCAGGGCAGCATAACCAACACAAGGATAAAAGCCGTTATCAGCAACAATCCGGGAGCCTATGCGCTGGAACGTGCCAGGGACCATGGGATTGAAGCAGCCTGCATTTCCCCGAAGCAATTTGAAAGCCGCGGGCAGTTCAATCAGGCGTTTTTGGAAAAACTGGACAGTATCCAGCCGGATTTGGTGGTTTTGGCAGGCTTTTTGGTGGTTTTGCCGGAACAGATGATACAGAAATACAAGGACCGGATTATCAATATCCATCCCTCCCTGATTCCCTCTTTCTGCGGAAAAGGGTATTATGGGCTGAAAGTGCATGAAGGCGCGCTGGAACGTGGCGTGAAGGTCACAGGGGCGACGGTGCACTTTGTGGATGAAGGGACGGACACAGGCCCTATTATCCTCCAGCAGCCTGTTATGGTGGAACAGGGCGACACCCCGGAAACCCTCCAGCGGCGGGTTATGGAAGAAGCAGAATGGAAGATACTGCCCAGGGCCATAGACCTGATTGCCAATGGGAAGGTGCAGGTAGCAGACGGGAAAGCGCTGGTGCAGGAATAGAAAAAGGATAGATAGAAAGGAAGAAGGGAAAGTGAAAGTATTAATTGTGGGGAGCGGCGGCAGGGAGCATGCCATTGCAGCAAGCGCCGCAAAAAGCCCCAAAGTAGATAAAATTTACTGTGCGCCGGGAAATGCAGGCATTGGGCAGATTGCAGAATGCCTGCCCATTGGCGCCATGGAGTTTGGGAAGCTGGCAGCCTTTGCCAAGGAACATCAGGTGGACTTTACCATAATCGGCATGGACGACCCACTGGTGGGTGGGATTGTGGATGTATTTGAAGCAGAGGGGCTTAAGGTATTCGGACCCAGGAAAAACGCTGCAATATTAGAGGGCAGCAAGGCATTTTCGAAAGATTTGATGAAAAAATACCATATCCCCACCGCGGCTTATGAAACCTTCGATGACCCAGAGAAAGCCATTTCCTATCTGGAAACGGCAAAAATGCCGATTGTCCTGAAAGCCGACGGGCTTGCGCTGGGCAAGGGGGTATTAATCTGCAATACCCTTGCAGAAGCTAAGGCCGGCGTAAAAGAGATTATGGAGGACAAGAAATTCGGAGCAGCCGGGAACCATATGGTAGTGGAAGAATTTATGACAGGCCGGGAGGTGTCCGTGCTGTCTTTTGTGGATGGGAAAACCATCAAAATCATGTCCTCCGCCCAGGACCACAAGCGGGCAAAGGATGGGGATGAAGGGCTGAATACCGGCGGCATGGGAACCTTTTCCCCAAGCCCCTTTTACACCAAAGCGGTGGATGAATTCTGCCAGAAATACATTTATCAGGCAACAGTGGATGCCATGGCGGCAGAAGGGCGTCCCTTTACAGGGATAATTTTCTTCGGGCTGATGCTGACGGAGGAAGGGCCGAAGGTCTTGGAGTACAATGCCCGGTTCGGCGACCCGGAAGCCCAGGTAGTCCTGCCTAGGATGAAAAACGATATGATAGAAGTGATGGAAGCCTGCGTGGAAGGAAGGCTTTCTGAGGTTGACCTGCAATTTGAGGACAATGCAGCAGTCTGCGTGGTGCTGGCTTCTGCCGGCTATCCGGTTTCCTATGAAAAAGGCTTTGAAATTTCCGGTTTGGATAAATTTGGCACAGAAGAAGGGTACTACTGCTTCCATGCCGGTACGGCCTTGAAGGACGGCAGGATTGTCACCAATGGGGGGCGCGTCCTTGGCATTACCGCCAAAGGGGCAGATTTGAAAGACGCCCGTGCCAATGCATATAAGGCTACGGAATGGGTAGAGTTTGGCAATAAATATATGCGGAACGATATTGGGAAAGCTATTGATGAGGCCTGAAAACCCTTGCCCGTTATATTTGCTGAAACAGAATGGGCTGAAAGAACAGAATAGATATTGAAAAAACTGCCACAAGCCGATAAAGTTTGTGGCAGTTTTTTATTCTATAGGAAAGGCCTTGACAGGCTAAAGCATGAAAGTGTCTTCCTATAGAACAAAAAATAATATGCACAGGGTCTGCCCCAGCGAAGCGAGGGTACCCGTGCGAATAGAAGATGTCACTGTGTGACCGCACTCGGCGCAGCAAAGTGTCCAAGCCCCTCATGAGTGAGTGGTAGGGGAGCTGAAGTGGGCTTGCCCACTTTGTTCTCTTATAGGAAAGACTGTGTTACTGTGAAGTGCTAAAGTGTATGGATTTCCTATAAGAGAAAAACAATTATGCGCAGCTCGCGGAGAGGAAATTTATTGCTGCGCAATCCGCTCGCGCGCGGAGAATGCGCTGTGCGCATTCTTTTTTATATTTGGATACGGACAGGACTGCCGGATTTCCCTTTGGCATATAAACCGGCAGTTCCTGCGTGTCGGAATATAGATTGTTCACTGCATTACCAGAGAACGTTAAAAGAAAGGAATGGTGTTGGTTTATGGGACGGAAAGCAGCAGCGGTGATATGCGGGATGTTTGTAGCGGCCAGTGCGGCAGGATGCGGGGTGTATGTAACAGCGGACGACGTGTGGTGCGAGGCGTCGGAAAACAGCGGGGCTTCCGCAGGAACTTACAGCACATCAGGGGAAATGGAAGGAATAGCCGTGCAGGCTGGCGGCACATCGGGGGAAATGGAAGGAATGGCCGTGCAGGCTGGCGGCACATCAGGGGAAATGGAAGGCGCGGCATATGCGCTGGAAAGCATAGCCGTGGAAGGGGATGGCGGCGGGGCTTCCGCAGCACGGTATGGCGCGGCATATGTCAGCGGTATTTCCACAAAAGCAGAAAGAAAGCAGCGCAGCAAAACCTTCCAGCCATACAGCCAATATGGCATGGTTTATGACGAAGGGAAGGATGAATTGCAGTATAATGGGAAAGCAGTCCGGTGGTTTGAAGATTATTACCAGTTAAGCGAAGAGGAATCTTGCGGGCTGGATTTTTTCAATGAAAAGGGCGTGGTGGATGTCCATGCAGTGCGGGATTTTAGCAAGCCTGTAACGAATTGGGACGGCTCCATTGACCCTGCTGGGGAATTAGTTGGGCTGGAACCATTTTCCGAGAAGGAATTTGCCGCCCGGGACATTGAAGCAATCAAGAACCCGCCCGTGCCTGTGTGCTATGCTGCCGAAGACGGCGTGGGGCTGGATAAGGCGGAACAGGAAAGAATTGCCGCGGAATATGAGCCTTTTGGCGTAACCTACGATGCCAAAAAGGATCAGTGGTATTTCAAAGGGGAAAAGGTACGGTATTTCCATGATATCCTTACTTCCAACGGCGAAAGCTTAAGCAGCGGGAAGTTCAGCGGCTCCATGCGGACGCTGGGGAATGGGGAAGGCACGGTAGACATTGAAACGGTCCGTGACTTCCAAAAGCCGGACGCAGAAGGGAATGGGACGCTGACAGGCGTGAAGGAGATAAGCCAGGAAGAATATGGGAAACGCAAAGCAGAGGCATATTTTACGGAAGAATAGGGAGATTCCGTAAATAGGAAGGGGCTGTTGTAAAATACAGTTTATATACCATATATGGATGGGATCCTTGGGTCCCAGATGCCATATTTTGTATATAGCAGCTATTTTGCAACGGCCCCTTTTTGGGCGGCAGTCCTTTGGATATTTTATGGTCTATTCTTAAAAAAACCTCCAAAATTGATACTTTTGCCCTATATTTTTCTTGAATGGGTTATCCAATTCTTGTAAATTTCCACAAAACATAATAAAAAAATTCATATAAATTGCTGGAATTATAAAAAGCCCTTGATGTTTCCAAAAATAGTGCTATAATATACTCAAGAATTGGATTACCCAATATAAGAAATATAGAGGATAATCACGGAAAAACAAAGCTTTTTTCTAAAAATATGAGAAAAGTACTAATAATTGGATTAGCCAATCGGAAAGGGGGAATTGTTTTGCTGCTATTAGAATTTGTACTTGCGATGCTGCCGATTATTTGGCTGATTGCAGCCCTAAGCGGGCTTAAGATGGCGGGGCACAAGGCGTGTGCCATTGCGCTGGCTGTTACGGCGGCGCTGGCAGCCGGGTACTGGGGCCTGAGCGCCCTGTGCATTGCGACAGCAGCCTTGGAAGGCGCCTTAAATGCATTATGGCCTATCTGCCTTGTAATTGTGGCGGCTTTGTTTACTTACAACCTGACGCTGAAAACAGGCGCCATGGAGTCCGTGAAGAAAATGCTGGCGGGAGTTTCCAGGGATAAACGTGTTTTGGCGCTGATTATCGGCTGGGGCTTTGGGAATTTCATGGAAGGCATGGCGGGGTTTGGGACGGCAGTGGCAATCCCGGCGTCCATGCTGGCGGCTATCGGCCTGGACCCTATGAGCGCAGTGCTGGCATGCCTGGTAGTAAATTCCACGCCCACGGCTTTTGGCTCCGTAGGCGTACCCACAGTAACGCTGGCCACGGTAACAGGCACGGAGCTTGTCCCGCTGGCAGCAAGCATTGTAAATATCCAATGTATCCTGACATTTCTTTCCCCATTTTTCATGGTATGCATTTGCGGGAAAGGGATTAAGGCGCTGAAAGGCATGGTCCCGACTACTTTGGCAGCGGCGGCATCCTTTACCGTCCCATGGTTTTTTACCGCGCATTTTATTGGGCCGGAGCTGCCGGACATTATCGGTTCCATCTGCTCCATGGGGTGCATCATTGCAGCAGCAAGGATTTTCAATAAGGAGCCGGATGAGGAGTATGCCATCCAGATTTCCGAAACAGCAGGGGGACAGCGTGCCATGGGGGTGGCAGAGGGGCTTAGGGCCTGGAGTTCTTTTATCCTGATTTTCCTGTTCCTGATGGCGGCATCCACCTTGTGCCCGCCAATACATAACGCCATTGCTGGCATTAAGAGCACCGTTTCCGTATACGCCGGGGAAGGCGGAGGAACCCTTAGCTTTAGCTGGGTTAACACGCCGGGGGTTATGATTTTCCTTGCGGCCATCCTTGGAGGGCTGATCCAGGGGGCAACCTTCCGGGACATGGGCGGGGTGTTCTTAGAAACCTTGAAGAAATACTGGAAAACAATACTTACCATCTGTTCCGTAATGGCAGCTGCAAAGATTATGGGCTACAGCGGGATGATTTCCGATATTGCAAAATTCCTGGTGGCAGTGACAGGCTCCTTCTATCCGCTGATTGCCCCGGTGATTGGGGCGCTTGGGGCATTTGTCACAGGCTCCGGGACTTCCACCTGCGTATTGTTCGGCGGCCTGCAGAGCGAAACTGCAGCGGCCCTGGACTTAAACCCCACATGGATGGCAGCGGCCAACGTGATGGGAGCCGGGATCGGCAAAATGATTTGCCCCCAGGGAATTGCCATCGGCGCTGGGGCCATCAGCCAGGTGGGCTCCGAAAGCAAGATTTTAAGCAAGGTATTCAAATATTTCCTGCTGTTTGTGGTTTTATCAGGCGTGATCTGCTATGCAGGGGCTTTGCTGGGATTATAATAGGAAAACCAAATTTTAAGGAGGTAACAACATGTACAACCAATTGACACCAGAAATCGTGGAACAGTTAAAGGCAGTCACTAGTTATGTGTTCGAAGGCGAAGACATCAACCCCGATTATGCCAAAGACGAAATGCCTATTTATGGGACCCATATGCCGGACGTTGCCGTCCAGCCCCGTTCTACCGAGGAGGTAGCCGGGATTATGAAAATCTGTTATGAGAACAATATCCCAGTGACTCCAAGGGGAGCCGGGACCGGCCTTGCAGGCGGGGCGGTACCGCTTTGCGGCGGCGTGCTGATGGATATTTCCAAGATGAATAAGATTAAATCTTATGACATGGAAAATTTTGTGGTAGAAATTGAAGCTGGCGTACTTCTCAATGATTTGGCAGAGGACTGCCAGGGGAAGGGCATGCTCTATCCCCCAGACCCGGGCGAAAAATTTGCATGTGTCGGCGGGAACGTGGCAACGAACGCAGGGGGCATGCGGGCTGTAAAATATGGGGCGACCCGTGACTATGTAAGGGCTATGACCGTTGTGCTGCCCACCGGGGAAATCACCCGCTTAGGGGCAACCGTGTCCAAGACATCTTCCGGTTATTCCCTGCTGAACTTAATGATTGGCTCCGAAGGGACCCTTGGGATTATCACGGAGCTGACTTTGAAAATCATACCTGCGCCAAAGGCAGCAGCATCCTTGATTATTCCCTTTGAGGACTTACATTCTGCACTTGGCACCGTCCCCAAATTTAAGATGGCGCATATGGACCCGCAGGCCATTGAATTTATGGAACGGGAAATCGTATTGGCATCCGAGCGTTACATTGGGAAATCTGTATTCCCGCAGGAACTGGACGGGACGCAAATCGGCGCATATTTGCTTGTGACCCTGGACGGGAATTCAGAGGATGAAGTGGACGCTTTGGTAGAGCAGGCAGCGGAGTTGGTTTTGGAGGAAGGCGCCATTGACGTGCTGGTAGCGGACACACCCTCCAAAATGAAAGACGCATGGGCTGCACGTTCTTCCTTCCTTGAAGCAATTATGGAAGAAACCAAGCTGTTGGATGAATGCGACGTGGTAGTCCCGGTAAATAAGATTGCAGACTATCTGGAATTTGTCAACAAGACAGGTGAGGAATGCGGGCTTACCATTAAATCTTTCGGCCATGCCGGGGATGGGAACCTCCACATTTACCAGTGCTCCAATGATTTGGAGGAGGAAGAGTTCAAGAGCCGGGTAGATAAATTCTTTGACATTATTTATAAAGAAGCAACGGGCTGCGGCGGGCTTGTTTCCGGTGAGCACGGCATTGGCTCCGGCAAGGTGAAGTATCTGGTAGATTCCGTTGGGGAAACCAATATGGCGATTATGGAAGGCATTAAGAAGGTATTTGACCCCAAGATGATTTTAAATCCCGGAAAAGTTTGTTACCGTGGTTAGGGTGCCAAAAGGGTGCGCTGCACCCGCTCTATACCATATATTGATGTGCAAATGGATTTGCAATAACAATATATGGTATGAGCGTAGCACCAAAGGTGCTTTTGACACCCTAATCTTACCGTTTATAAAAATTATGAGGAGGAAGCATTATGAATATTTGTGTTTGCATGAAACAGGTACCTGATACAAACGAAATCAAGGTTGACCCTGAAACCCACACACTGGTCCGCAAAGGCGTGCCCAGCATTGTAAACCCTTTTGATACCTATGCGCAGGAAGTAGGCGTAAGGCTCAAAGAGCAGCTTGGGGGGAAACTGATTGTAATTTCCATGGGCCCTGAGCAGGCAAAAGAAGCTATCAAGTCCTGCCTTTCCGTAGGCGCAGACGGCGGGTACCTGATTTCCAGCCGCAGCTTTGGCGGTTCCGATACCCTTGCCACCAGCTATATCCTTTCCGAAGCCATCAAGGCAATTGAGGAAAAAGAAGGGCTGAAATTTGACTTAATCCTCTGCGGGAAACAGGCAACAGACGGCGATACTGCACAGGTAGGGCCGGAGATTGCAGAGCACCTTGGGCTGCCCCAGATTACATATGCTTTAGACATTGTGGAAAAGGACGGGGAAATTCAGGTAAAACGGGAATACGATGCAGGCTACGACATGATTTCCACCAAGCTCCCGGCAGTCGTTACGGTTGTGAAGCTGCCTTACGAACCACGTTATCCCACCATTAAGAGCAAAATGGCTGCAAAGAAAAAAGAAATCCCAGTGCTGACAGAAGCAGACATCCCGTCCATTAATTTGGGGCTGTGCGGCTTAAACGGCTCCCCCACAAGGGTGAAAAAGACGTACACGCCAGTCCGGGAAAAATCCGGCGTGAAGCTGGCAGGCATGGAACCTGCAGACGCAGCAAAGGAAGTAGTGAAACTGCTGGAAGAAGCAAAACTTTTATAAGGAGGGGCTTACTATGGGCAATCTGAATGATTACAAAAATATATGGGTGTTCATTGAAACAGAATGTGGAAAACCAAAAAATGTTGGATATGAGCTTTTGAACGTGGCAAGGCCGCTGGCAGACCAGAAAGGCTGCCCGCTGGTGGCAGTTGTCATCGGCAAGGATATTGAGGGCGTGGCAAAGGATGCCATTTCCTACGGGGCAGATTCCGCCATTATGGTAGACGGCCCGGAATATGAATACTACACCACTGATGCATTTACCAAGGCAATGGTGGCATTGGTGGAAAAATATAAACCAGAAACATTGATGATTGGCGCAACCAACAACGGCCGCGACATGGGGCCAAGGGTGTCCTGCCGCCTGCAGACAGGCCTGACCGCAGACTGCACAGGCATTGACATTGACGAGGAAAGCGGCAATATCGCATGGACCCGACCCACTTTTGGGGGAAACCTGATGGCAACTATTATGTGCCCGGACCACCGTCCCCAGATGGGGACCGTAAGGCCTGGGGTATTTAAGAAAGGCGCATTTGACGAAAGCCGCACCGGGGAAATCGTAAAAGAAGAAATCCATGTAGCCCCAGAAGAAATCCGTACCACCCTGGTAGAGCGTGTCAGCGAGATTGCAGAGGCAGTTAATTTGGAAGAAGCAGACATTATTGTGTCTGGCGGCCGCGGGGTTGGTTCTGAGGAGAACTTTAAGCTGCTGGAGGATTTGGCAAGCGAGCTGGGCGCAACCGTTGGGTGCAGCAGGGCAGTGGTAGACGCAGGATGGATGCCCCATGCGCATCAGGTAGGGCAGTCCGGCAAGACGGTAGCGCCGAAGCTTTACTTTGCCATCGGCATTTCCGGGGCAATCCAGCATCTGGCAGGGATTTCCGGGTCTGACACGGTGATTGCAGTAAATAAGGATGAGGACGCGCCGATTTTTGATGTGGCAGATTATGGGATTGTTGGGAACCTGAATGAAGTTGTGCCGGCATTGACAGCGGCATTTAAGGCACGGAAAGCATAAAAGATACCAGGCCCTTTGGGGGCGGACGGCCCATGCAGGGCTGCCCTTCCTCAGAACCTGACAGAGAAAGAAGGAGGAAGAAGTTATGGATTTTAAAAGGGATGAGATTCATCAGGATATTTTGGACATGGTACATGAGTTTGCGGTAAATGAAGTAAAGCCGCTGGCGGCAGAAATTGACAGGACCGAAGAATTCCCTATGGAAAACGTGAAGAAAATGGCGGAGATGGGACTTTTGGGGATTCCGTTCCCAGAGGAATATGGCGGGGCTGGCATGGATACCTTGGCTTATATCCAGACCGTGGAAGAACTGAGCAAATACTGCGGGACCACAGGCGTAATTGTGAGCGCCCATACATCCCTTTGCTGTACGCCAATTTACCAGTTTGGGACCGAGGAGCAGAAGCAGAAATACCTGCCGAAATTGTGCTCCGGCGAATGGATTGGCGCATTTGCCCTGACAGAAGCCAATGCAGGGACAGACGCTTCCGGGCAGAAAACTGTTGCACTGGACAAAGGCGACCACTGGGTATTGAATGGCTCTAAGATTTTCATTACCAACGCAGGGGCAGCGGACGTATTTTTCGTGCTGGCTATGACAGATAAGTCCCAGGGAACCAAAGGGATTTCCGCATTTATCGTAGAAAAAGGTTTCCCGGGATTCTCCATTGGGAAATTAGAGGATAAAATGGGCATCCGTGCATCTTCTACCTGCGAGTTAATATTTGAGGACTGCATCGTACCCAAGGAGAACCTAGTTGGGGAACTGGGCAAAGGCTTTAAATATGCCATGATGACGCTGGATGGCGGGCGCGTGGGCATTGCAGCGCAGGCTCTTGGCATTGCGGAAGGCGCGATTGAAGAAACTGTGAAATACGTGCAGGAGAGGACGCAGTTTGGCCGCCGCATTTCCCAGTTCCAGAATACCCAGTTCGAGCTGGCACAGATGCAGGCAAATACAGAGGCTGCAAAACTCCTTGTGTACCAGGCGGCATGTGCAAAGGACGACCATGAGCCATTCTCCCACAAGGCGGCTATGGCAAAACTGGTGGCATCCAGAAATGCTTCTGACGTGACGCGCCGCTGCCTGCAGCTTTACGGCGGGTATGGGTATACCAAGGACTATCCCATTGAGCGTATGATGCGGGACGCTAAAATTACAGAGATTTATGAAGGCACGTCCGAAGTGCAGATGATGGTTATTGCAGGCTGGATGGGCGTAAAATAGAGGTGAATTTTATGGATTTGAAATTGCCATTTTCCAGGGAAGGCATGATGCTGCACCTGGATGAACATTTAGATTATGAGGTTTTGGAATCTTCCATTGAATCCATGCCAAAGACTGGGAAGACAGAAGATGAGCTTGTCTTGGAAGCTATGGGGCATCCTATCGGCTCCCCGAAGCTTTCGGAGCTTTCCAAAGGGAAACAGCGGGTTGTTATCATCTGCTCCGACCATACAAGGCCGGTGCCCAGCAAGCACATTATCCCATTTATGTTAAAGGAAATCCGGGAAGGGAACCCGCAGGCAGAAATTACCTTGCTGATTGCCACAGGGTTCCACCGGGCGACCACAAGGGAAGAACTGGTTGGCAAATTTGGGGAAGAAATTGTGGACCATGAAAAGATTGTAGTCCATGACAGCCAGAATATGGACGATATGGCCAACCTTGGGGTACTTCCTTCCGGCGCGCCTTTGCTGGTTAACAAACTTGCAGCAGAAGCGGATTTGCTGGTAAGCGAAGGGTTTATCGAAACACACTTTTTTGCGGGATTTTCCGGCGGGCGCAAAAGCGTCCTGCCCGGTGTATCCAGTGCGGTGACGGTATTGGGAAACCACTGTTCCGCATTTATAGATTCTCCATTCAGCCGCACCGGCATATTGGAGAACAACCCTATCCATAGGGACATGGTTGCCGCAAGCAGGATGGCGAACCAACAGTACATTGTCAATGTCATTATTGACGCAGACAAGAAGGTAGTGCATGCGGTGGCCGGCGATGCAAATGAAGCACATGCAGCCGGCTGCCGGTTCCTCCAGCAGTATTGCCAGGTAAGCCCAAAGAAACCAGCAGATATTGCAATTTCCACCAATGGCGGCTATCCTTTGGACCAGAACATGTACCAGTCTGTAAAGGGCATGACAGCCGCAGAAGCAGCTTCAAAGGATGGGGGCATTATCATTATGGTATCCAACTGCGGGGACGGCCATGGGGGCGAAGGTTTTTATCAGGCGCTGAAAAACTGTGAAAGCCCGAAAGCCCTGATGGAGGAAATCTTAAAAGTCCCACAGGGCCAGACAAAGCCAGACCAATGGGAATACCAAATCCAGAGCCGTATTTTAATCCATCACAAGGTTATCTATGTGATGTGTGAAGAATACCGTGCCCTGGCAGAGGAGATGGGATTTGAAACAGCCGCCGACGTCAACGAAGCGTTGGGGCGGGCGCTTAAGGAAAAAGGGCAGGACGCCCATATTGCAGTAATCCCGGACGGGGTATCCGTGATGGTGAAAAGCCCCTGACGGCTGGGAACTGCCAGGATGGGGTTTGGCGTTTTGTTTTGCATGGGTAATAGTTTGCCGAAAGGCAGATTATTGATACACATACATACAACATAATTCACTTGGGGGCAGCAGGCTTGCGGTGTATGCGCAAGGCTGCTGTTTTCCGTTTTTATAATAGCCGATATGGCAGTGCCAAAACGGGGAAAGTTATTACTCCGGCGGTTAAATATCACAACATTTTGCTTGCCCAAACCTCCATCTGCCGCGTTGTGCCCGATAAAGCGGGGCAGACCCTCATCAATCGCTGTAGCCCTCGCTGCAGCTCAATCTTCCGCCTTGCATATGAAGATTTGTTCTGCGCAATCTACTGCGATATTTGATCGCCGGAGTAATAATTTCCCAAAGCCTTGCAAATATTCCCGAACTATACTAGAATAACAGACGGGGCGCTATCATTGCAATAAGTAACGGCAGAAAAATAGAGAAGGTAGAAGGAAACAACATGGATAATTCCAAATTAAACGGAAAGAAAACATATGAATATGTATTTGATTACTTTTCAGAACAGATTCTTTCCGGAAAACTAAAACTAAATGATAAGATTCCTACAGAACGGGAAATCGCGGAGCAGTTGGGGGTCAGCCGCAATTCCATCCGGGAAGTAATGCATATGCTGGAAATCACAGGGCTGATTGAATGCCTGCAGGGCAGCGGCAATTATGTCCGCTGCGACCCGGTAGAATACATGCTGAAATCTGTAAATATGGTGATGGCGCTGCTGGAAATTGATTATGCGGAAATTTTCCATATCCGCACAGGTTATGAATATGCGGCAGTCCGGCTGGCGGTGGAGGCTGCAACGGAAGAAGAACTGGAAGGGATGCGCCAGATTTTAGAGGAAATGGAACAGCCCATGAGCGCAAAAGAAAGCGCAAGGCTGGATTTGGATTTCCACCATATGCTGGTGAAAAGCTCCCATAACCGGATACTGATTTTGTACAGCTCCATGCTGGATGGCCTGCTGGATCAGTTCATAGAAAATTTCAGGGCGAAAATACTCACAAATAAAATGCGGGCGGAACTGCTCCGGCGTTCCCATTGGGGTATTTATCATGCCCTGCGGGAACGGGATCTGCCAGAAGCAATGAAAGCATTTGACAAGCATTTCCGGGTTGTGGAGGCCCAGCTGGAGAAGCTGGTGCAGAAAAATTCTGAGTGAAGGAAATTGTTCTGTGGAGGGAAGAATAAGAGAAGGAAGATAACAAGTTTTGGAAGGAGATAGTTTATGGAGGGACATACCATTTTGAGTGAACGGCTGGAAGGACAATTGAAGGCTGTAGAGTGAGTAAAAGCGGAGCAGCAAAGGCTTTTAAAGGAAAAAGGGGGACGGTTGTCTAAGGGATTAATGGAGAAGATGACACCGTTTATTTTAAGCCAGCAAAAAACAGAGTGAGGTTTAATTGGTTTGGAGGGCAAACAATAAATGGAAAGCAAGCGTTTTGAAATAAAGTTCAAACAATTAGAGGTAATCTATGCGCAGTGAAACAACGATGTACCAGTTATTTTTGGATATTGCAAATGCAGACAGCCGGATCCGGGCAGTGTACTTAAACGGCTCCCGGACAAATAAGAATGTGCCGAAAGACATATTCCAAGATTACGACATTGTTTTTGTTGTTACCCAGACAGCAGATTTTATCCGGGAGAAGCATTGGATCCGTAAATTCGGCACTGTCCTCTATATGCAGCGCCCCGACGAGCACCCGGATTGCCCCAGCGACAAAGAGAATATGTATGGATGGCTGATGCAGTTTGACGATGGGGTTCGGGTGGACCTCCATGTGGAATCCATCCCCCATGCCAAAGCGCATATCTGTGAGGACAAGCTGTGCAGAATCTTGTTGGACAAAGATAATTTCCTCCCGGAAATGCCAGAGGCAACAGATGAGGATTATCATGTAAAAAAGCCGTCACAGGCTCAGCTTTCAGCCTGCGCCAATGAATTCTGGTGGTGTACCAACAATTTGGCAAAAGGCCTTTGGCGGGAAGAACTGCCCTATGTACAGGATATGGCGAATTTTGTTGTCCGCAAGGAATTGGAAAAGATGTTATCATGGAAGGCTGGCCTTAAGACGGGCTTCCAAGCCAGCGTAGGGAAATCAGCAAAATATTTGAGCCGTTGGCTGGGGCAGGAGGAGTATCAGGAATATTTAGGCACATATTTTGGAGGGACGGTTGAGGATGCATGGGAAGCGGTTGTCCGGATGTGCAGCCTGTTTGGGCGTGTAGCTGTGGAAGTGGCGGATGGCTTGGGTTATGTGTATGATGTGCAGGAAGGGGAGGCAGCCCAGTCGTTTTTGGAGCATGTCAGGCATTTGCCGAAGGATGCCGAGAAAATTTATTAAATTTGGATGGGAAAGAAAATAATAAGATGAAGAAAAACAACAGGTTTCAAAAGGTCTATAAGCAGGGCACAGTGGAAGGTATGGAAATATGGATAGACAGGGAAACAGGCGTGAATTACCTTGTCAATTTTGCCGGGTATAGAGGTGGGATTACGCCCCTTCTGGACGCAGAGGGAAAGCCAGTGGTTACGCCCATGGAAAAATGGTAGCAGGGAAGAAGCGGAGGGAAAAATAAGGGAATTAATCCGTTGTTTCCCTCCGTATCAAAATAGGGGTAACATGCTTATGGATTAACTCCGCCTGGGGTTTGGGGCGGCGTTTTTTCCTTTCGTCCATAAGCATGACTAATACTTCCATCGCTTCCCGTGCAATTTTGCCAATCTGCTGGCCGACTGTGGAAATTGGGACGATGGCCTGCCCGGATGCCGGGGAATCGTCAAACCCTATGATGCGGTATTCCTCTGGCAAGGCGCCGTGTTCCCGGAAAATAATATTTAACATGCTGTTGGCATGGGTATCGTTGGCAAGGAATATCCCCTTTTTCTGATGGGGATATTTTTTTTGAATATGCCCGTACAATTCTGTCATGCATGCATGGATTTCCTGATGGGAGTGCCCCAAATCTTTCTGGATGATTTCATACTCTGCGCCATGTTCGGTACAGGTATCCCGGAAACCCTGGATACGCCCAAAGGCCGGGACATTTTGGGGGACAATGGAGTTAATGTGCACCAATATATCGCACTGGTTCTTAAGCAGCAGGCTGGTGGCCTGCACTCCCCCCATATAGTTGTCGGTGTTTACGCTGTGCACATATTGGTCTTCCCGCTCAATGGCAACAATTGGGATGCCATAAGAAGCCAGTTCTTTGGAGGGGATGGTATGGCTTAAAATGACCATGCCCTCAATCTTATATGCCAGCAGTTCCTGAATGTATTTCCGCTCGGCTTCTTCGTTGTTCTTGCCTGCAAATATCAGGAATTTATAGCCAAAGCTTTCATAAGTGTTCAGGATTTGGTTCAGCATTTCTGCATAATAGTGCAGGTAAAGGTTTGGGACGATAATGCCCACAAATTCGCTTTTCCCGTTAGCAAAAACTTTTGCCAGCTTATTTTCCTGATAGTCCAGGTCTTTCAGGGCTTTTGCAATGGTTTCCTGGTTCTCTATGGTAAGGGAATCCGGGTCGTTGAAATACCGGGAAATTGTTGTTTTTGAAAAATTCGTATATTTCGCAATATCAGCAAATGTTATTTTTTTCTTTTCCATGAAAAATACCTCCTGTAATTAGTATAACAAGAATCCATAAGGGAATCAAGGACCAGTTATGTAACCGGTAACTTTTTTGGAAAAACCTATTGACAGAAGTTGGGAAGCATGGTAGAATAGCACTATAAAATAACCGGTTACTTAACTAGTTAAGTAACCGATAACGAAACCGATTACACAAAAATGGGGAACGTAGGGAAAGGAGCGGACAGAGCATGGAAGGAATAGGAGGGGGCCAGTTGGCACAGGCGCGTAAGATTGAGGAAAAGGGCATGGCAGGCGTGCCGGAAGACAGCAGGCCCCGGTACCATGTGTCGTCCCCGGTTGGCTGGATGAATGACCCCAATGGCTTTTCTTATTATGAAGGGGAGTACCATTTGTTTTTCCAGTACCACCCATTTAGCAATGCATGGGGGCCTATGCATTGGGGGCACTGTAAAAGTAGGGATTTCATACGGTGGGAGTATTTGCCGCTGGCCTTGGCGCCGGACCAGGAGTACGATGCCGGGGGATGCTATTCAGGGAGTGCATTGGAAGCGGACGGGGAACATGTGCTGGTGTATACAGGGGTAATAGACCGGTACCTTAAGGATGGGACCCATGACTACCGTCAGGTGCAGTGCATCGCCAAAGGGAATGGCGTGGATTATGAGAAATACGTAGGGAACCCTGTGCTGGACGGGCAGGGCCTCCCGGAAGGGTGCAGCCAGGAAGACTTCCGTGACCCGAAGGTCTGGAAGGAGGGGGAGAAGTACTATATGGCGGTGGGGAACCGCACCGCAGATGGGGACGGGCAGGCGCTTCTCTATCGGTCTGACGACTTAAAGCAGTGGGAGTTCTTATGCATACTGGACCAGAGCATGGGGGAATATGGGAAGATGTGGGAATGCCCCGATTTCTTCCCATTGGGGGAAAAGCATGTATTGCTGGTTTCCCCGCAGGATATGCGGGCACAGGGCTATGAATTCCATAATGGCAATAATTCGGTGTTCCTGTCCGGGCATTATGAGGAAAGCACTTATAAATTCCAGCGGGAGGGAGCAAGGGCGGCAGACTATGGCCTGGATTTTTATGCGCCCCAGACCGTCATGGCTCCAGACGGGCGGCGGATTATGGTAGGATGGATGCAGTCATGGGACGCCAAATTTATGGGAGGCTTGCTGAAATGGTCCGGAATGATGACGATACCCAGGGAGCTCTCCATGCGGGATGGGAGGGTTTACCAGAACCCCGTGCGGGAACTTGAGGGATACCGGAAGAATTTGGTGGAATATATCGGGGAAAAGATAAACGGGACGGTTTCTTTTCCGGGGATCAGCGGCAGGGTAATTGACCTGCAGGTGGAAATTACGGAATTTGCCTTCCACCATTTTGCCATCCGTTTTGCCAAAAATGAAGAATATGAAATGCTGCTCCAATACAACCGCCAGCGGAATTGCTTAACGATAGACAGGACCCATTCCGGGCTGGTGCGGGATGTGGTGTGCCGCAGGAAGATGGAAACACGGCCACTTCTGCTGGAAGGCCGTGAGGTATTGAAGCTGCGGATTCTGCTGGACCAATATTCGGCGGAGGTATTTGTCAATGACGGGGAACGGGTGATGACGTCCTTGTTCCCCACACCAATGGAGGCGGACGGGATTGTGTTCGATACGGACGGCGAAGCCTGCATGGATGTTAGGAAATATGATATTTGCATATAGAAAAAAAGGAGGAGATTTCATGGAACTACAGTATTTAGGGACCGCTGCCGCAGAAGGATGGCCGGCCTTGTTCTGCGACTGCAGGATTTGCCGCCATGCAAGGGAAACAGGCGGGAAGGAGCTGCGCACCCGGACACAGTCTTTGGTGGATGGGAAAATTTTAATTGATTTCCCGCCGGATACGTATGCCCATGCCCTGGGCTATTCCCTGCAGCTTGGGAAAATAAAGCATTTGCTGGTAACCCATTCCCATATGGACCATTTTTTCCCGGTTGAGTTAATCCACCGGCATGAGCATTTTGGGCACCATGCGGAAGGGATGCTGCATGTGTACGGCAATGAAGCAGTGGAGGAAGCGTTTTATGGGGCGGTGCTGATTGACCGGTTCCGGGTGCACCCTTTGGATGAGGCAGTGAAGTTTGTCCGCCTTAAGCCCTTTGGGGATTTTATGGCGGATGGCTACCACATTATCCCGGTCCCGGCAGACCATGACAAGCGGGAACAATGCTTTATTTACATCATAGAGAAAGATGGGAAATGCATACTGTATGGGCATGATACAGGCATGGCGTTAAGCAGGGAGGCATGGGACTGCATCTTCAGCCACAAATATGGCTTAGTGTCCTTGGATGCTACCATGGGCAAAAAGCAGACAGATGGCTACCATATGGGGCTGCCGGACGGGATTGCGTTTGTAAAGCTGCTTGAGGCGCAGGGATGCCTCCAGGAAGATACGGTAAAAGTAATCAATCATTTTTCCCATAACGGGGAAATGACCCATCAGCAGCTAGAGGAATTTGCAGAAACCCATGGGATGAAGGCAGCTTTCGACGGGATGAAGGTGGCATTTTAGAAAGGGGATTCTGATTGCCAGACAATCCATTCTGGGTTACGGAGGTTTCAGCCAAATATAAAATCGTGCCAAAGGCACAGAAAGAGAGGAAGATATGGATTACAGGAAGGTTGCGGAACAAATCTATGAAAAAGTAGGGAAAAAAGAAAACCTGGTTTCCGCTGCACATTGCGCAACGCGCCTGCGCCTTGTGATTGGGGACAATGCGAAATGCGACAGCAAGGCAGTGGAGGAAATTGAGGGCGTGAAGGGTGTGTTTTTTGCATCCGGGCAGCTCCAGATTATCCTTGGGACAGGGACTGTAAATAAGGTCTACGATGAGTTCCTGCAGGTATCAGGCCTGTCAGCGGCAACAAAGGCGGAGGTAAAGCAGGCGGCGGCAGCCCAGCAGAATATTTTCAAACGGGCCATTAAGACGCTGGGGGACATTTTTGTGCCCATTATCCCGGCAATTGTGGCCAGCGGGTTCCTGATGGGGATTATGGAAGCGCTGAACTTTATGGTCAGCAATGGGTTTGTGTCACTGAATACGGAAAGCTCCCTGTTTGTGTTTGCAAAATTGTTCAGCAATGTGGCGTATGTATTTTTACCAATCCTGATTGCCACCAGCGCGGCGAAAGCATTTGGCGGGAACCCCTATTTGGGGGCGGTTATCGGGATGCTGATGATACATCCGGATTTGCAGAATGCATGGACAGTTGCAACGGAAGGGGTACAGGTCCAGCAGAGCGTATGGTTTGGGCTGTATAAGATAGACCTGATTGGTTATCAGGGGCATGTTATCCCCGTAATTATTGCAGTCTGGGTGATGTGTTTCATTGAAAAGAGGCTGCACAAGATTGTGCCGGAAATGTTCGACTTATTTGTGACGCCTTTAGTCAGCGTATTTGCCACAGGCTATCTGACATATTCTGTGATAGGGCCGGTTTTTGTGGTAATTGAAAACGGGATTATCAGCGGCATCCAGTGGCTGATTGCCCTTCCCCTTGGGATTGGCAGCTTTGTTATGGGGGCGTTATATGCGCCGACGGTTGTGGCAGGCGTGCACCACATGTATACAATTATTGACGTTGGGCAGCTTGCCCAGTATGGCGTTACATATTGGCTGCCGCTGGCGTCTGCGGCGAACTTAGCCCAAGGCGCGGCAACCCTGGCAGTGGCTTTGAAAACGAAAAATGCAAGGACAAAGTCCATGGCGCTTCCCTCTGCATTCAGTGCGTTTATGGGCATTACGGAACCGGCAATTTTCGGTGTGAACATGCGTTATTTTAAGCCCTTTATCTGCGGCTGCGCCGGGGGCGCATGCGGCGCGCTGTTTGCGTCCATTATGCAGCTAGGAGCCAGCGGAACAGGGGTAACGGGGCTGTTTGGCGTATTGCTCTGCTTGAATATGCCGACCCAGTATATCCTTATGATGGCAATTTCCATTGGGGTTTCCTTTGCCCTGACATGGGTGTTCGGATATAAAGATGAAGAACCGCAAGCCCAGAAAAAGGAACAAGGTGCTGCGCCCGTGCAGGAAGGCGGCGTCGGGACAGCATCCGTGCAGGAACAGGGTGCGGCAGCAAATGGGGAGCTGGTCCTTTATGCCCCCATCCAGGGGAAAGCCATCCCAAGGGAGGAAATTCCAGACGAAACTTTTGCATCTGGGGTTTTAGGGGACGGCATTGGCATTGAGCCGGAAATTGGGGAGGTTACGGCGCCCTTTGACGGGGAGGTTTCTTCCTTGACAGAAACACGCCATGCCATCGGCATCAGCGGCCCGGGCGGGATGGAAGTCCTAATCCATGTGGGAGTTGATACCGTGAAGATGAACGGCGACGGATTTACGCTTTTTGTAACAGAAGGCCAGAAGGTCAAGGCCGGGGAGAGGCTTATGGAATTTGACATAGATAAAATAAAAAAAGCTGGTTACAGCACAGTTTCCGCGGTATTGCTGACCAACAGCGACGACTATGCATCCTGCCATGCAGAGAAGCTTGGGAGGGTGCAGCGGATGGAACAAATCATTTCTGTTAAAGTGTAATTGGCTGATTTGATATAGGGAAACCATGTATGCCAGAAGCCATATGGCATGGGTCTGCCCAACTATAGTGGGGCTGTCGCACTAAGCAATTAGTACGGCAGCCCCTTTTTTCTTACTTTATAGGAAATTGCGTCCTATAAAACAATATGCTCCGCAAGGATGCGCACTATGCGCAAGGGAAAATAGCTGCTGCCGCAGCCGCGCTCCGGCGCGCAAAGCAGGGTTAAATCCCCCGGAACCGGAAGGTGAATTCTATCCGCTTATCGGCGCTAAGCAGATATTCTGGATGCGTCGGCGCGCCCCAGCTATCGTCCCCGGCAATCCCCATCTGCATCAGCGCAGCGCGGATAACGGTGTAGTGTACCTGCGGAAGCTCGTAGGGATGCCGTGCATTTTCCATTTCATGGGGCGTCCAGGGCAGTGCGGAGAAATACATCTTATCCCCTTCAAAGAGGAGCCCGCGGCCTTTCCGGTCGGTGACTTTCGCCCAGCGGACCCCTGCCTTATTGCCGGTTTCCTGGGGCACAATGTAATCTGCCACATTTTCATGGACAAGGTTCCGGTAAATGCCGAGCTTTGCGCCCCTGCAGCGGTCTGCATAGGTTTCCGCAGGGCCTAAGCCGTACCATTCCAGGTGGCTGTAGTCTGCATTGATTTTCATCATCATGCCAAATTCCGGCATGGGCGGCAGCCCAGGGACTGGATCGTATGCCAGCGTTGTTTCAATGGTGCCGTCCCCGTATACGGTATAAGTGGTTTGGCATTCTGCGGCAGGGCAGGTGGGCAGGGCATAGCTGTAAGTGATGGAAACGCTGTGCTCTTTGATTTCCAGCACAGGGTCTTTGGCTGCAAATGCATAGCCGGACCCGGAACCCGGGAACCCTTTATGGGACAGGTACAGGCTTGCCAGTTTCCATTGGCCGTAAACCATAGCCATCCCGTTCCCTTCGTCATTGTCCACCGGGGCCCGCCAGAAATTGGGTTTTGGGATTCCCTCAATCAGTTCCCTTCCGCCATAGCGGTAGGAAACCAGCCCGCCGGCTAAATAAGAAAACAATGCGTCAAAATGCTCGCCTTTTACCCCAATGTTTACTTTCCCCCGGATTACCTGGAGGGGCTTTTTGCAGCAAAGGGCTGTCCCGGCTGCGGAAGCCGCAGGGGCAGATCCGCCAGCCCTGCCAATGCCTGTGCCTGCCGGGGAAGCTTCTTTTCCGCCAACTGCATAAACATGCTGCCCAAAAGCCACTTCATGGCCTGCCTTTGCCCAGAGGGTATCTTCTTTCAGGCGGAAGGATACAGTTACGGCATATTCCCCAGGCTGGCTGGGCGCAGGGAAGGGAAGCGCATATTCCTGCCCGGACAGCGGCGGGACGGCAGTGGCAAGGGACGCCTGCTTTATAAGGGCGCCATTTTTGGCAAGGGTGGCAATGCACTGGAATTTGTCAGTATTGGTAAATAAGTTTTTATTCTGTACCAGTACCTTGTCCCTGCTGACGCTGGCCGTTATGTTCTGGTAATTGAATTTAACCTCCTGCATTTTGGGGGATGGGGCGTGGTTCCCGCCGTATACAATCCCGTTTGCACTGAAATTATAGTCGGTGGGGCGTTCCCCGAAATCGCCGCCGTAGGCTTGGAATTCTTTCCCATAGCGGTCTTTTTTCGTAATGGTCTGGTCCGCATAGTCCCAGATGAAGCCGCCCTGGTAGAGGGGTTCGGTATCGGACAGGTCGGTATATTTGTGCATGGCGCCGCAGGAATTTCCCATGGCGTGGGTGTATTCGCAGCAGATAAAAGGCTTGTCCCGGTGCTGGGAGAGGAACTCCTGAATACCGGAAACCGGGGTGTACATCTGGCTCTCCATGTCGCTGGTATCATTGTAGCGGCGGGCATGGAAAATGCCTTCATAGTGAACTAAGCGGGTACTGTCCAGTTCCCGGAACCTGTCCGCCATTTTCTTGATTACCAGCCCGCCGTAGGATTCATTCCCACAGGACCAGATCAGGATGGAGGGGTGGTTTTTGTCCCGCTGGTACATGGAATTTACCCGGTCTAACAGTACGGGTTCCCATTGGGGCTTGCCGTCGGGGATGACAAGGCTGAAATCGCCGGTGCGTGACGCTGCGTCCCAGGAGCCGTGGGTTTCCATATTGGCTTCGTCAATCAGGTAAAGGCCGTAAACGTCGCAAAGGCCATACAGGGGGGAATCGTCCGGGTAATGGCAGGTGCGGATGGCGTTGATGTTGTTCTGCTTCATGGTAACAATGTCAAGGAGCAGCTCCTCCGGCTGGGGAACCCGCCCTGTGGCAGAACTGAATTCATGGCGGTTGGTGCCCTTAAAGACAATCCGCTGCCCGTTCAGGCACATCAGCCCGTTTTTCATCTCAAATTGGCGGAACCCTACCCCCTGGGCAATGGTTTCTGTGACAGCCCCGTTTTCATCCGTAACGGTAAGGAGCAGTTCATATAAGTTGGGCTCCTCTGCGCTCCACAGCCTGACATTCCCGACAGGGAGGGTAAGCTGTCCCCTGCCGCCGGAAAGGGGGAAGGATGCGCTTGCCACTTCACGGTTTGGCAGTTCTTCCAGGTTAGTAATGGCGCTCCCCGGGAACCGGTACAGGGGCATTTCAGACAGCGACATCTGGACCGTCCCGCTGCCCTGTGATTTCACCTCAAGCTTTAATTCCGCATTGGTATAAGTACTGTCCAAAAGTGTCTGCACGTTCAGGTCTTCGATATGCACCGCTGGCTTTGTATACAGGTATACATCCCGGAAAATCCCGGAAAAACGGTAAAAGTCCTGGTCCTCCGCCCAGCTTCCGCTGGTCCACTTATATACCTGCAGGGCCAGCTTGTTTTCACCTTCCAAAAGGAATGGGGTCAGCTCAAAGTCGGAAGGGGTAAAGCTGTCTTCGCTGTAGCCCACATACTGCCCGTTGAGCCACAGGGCCATGCCGCTTTCCACTCCCTGGAAGGAAATGTAGAGGGGCTGTCCCTGCATTTGTTCTGGCACATGGAAATATTTTACATAGCTTGCAGTAGGGTTAAAGCTGGAAGGGACTTCCCCGTCCCAAATTTCTTCCCGCCCGTCCCATGGGTATTGGGTGTTGACATAGGCAGGGACGTCGTACCCTTCCATCTGGATATGGGCAGGCACCCGGATGTCGCCCCAGTCCCTGCAATCGTAATCCAGACTTTCAAACCCCTTGGGGGCTTCTGACAGGTTTCTCCCATAAGAAAATTTCCAGATGCCGTCCAAAGAGCAGAAAAAAGGGCTTTTCCCGGCCCGCAGGCTCTCCTCATCCGGAAAATATGCATGGTCGGAACGTGCCGGCAGCACGTTGTCCTTGAAAAATAAGGTGTCTTTTATTTTACTGTAATCAAACATGGCAAACCTCCTGCTGGGGCCAGGCTGCAGCCAGCTCCACAGCCCATCCCCCATTTATTTCTGTTATCATGATAGTTCCAT